>MAAC01012077.1_pt1 | contig 127297 bp, 99 predicted proteins | sample 1115981 | NCBI WGS metagenome assembly MAAC01 (sample SAMN04961126, study PRJNA320927) | seawater metagenome | isolation source: sample BD02T64 sea water enriched with oil for 64 days | place: USA:Gulf of Mexico | collected 2013-07-27
CGCTGAAATTCAAGGTGAAATTAACATATGACTTCTATCATTTTATACTGTCGTCCAGGTTTCGAAAAAGCACTGTTGAGCGCTGAAATTCAAGGTGAAATTAACATATGACTTCTATCGTTTTATACTGTCGTCCAGGTTTTGAAAAAGAATGTGGCGCTGAAATTCAAGAAAAAGCAGCATGGAATGAAATGTATGGTTATTTAGAGCTGAAAAAAAATCAAGGTTTAGTTCTTTTTCACCTACAAAATCCTGACGATGGTGAAGCACTGATAAAAAAAATTCCCCTTAAGCGACTTATTTTTACTCGGCAATGGTTTGTGACGCTCACAGGTAAAATAGACTTACCTGATTACAATCGTGTTGAAGCCATTGTTGAAGCATTAGGGAGTGAATGGAAATATGATGATTTACGTATGGAAACAGCAGACACTAACGATGGTAAGGCGTTAAGCAAATTTTGTCGTAAATTGTCTGTGCCTCTACGCCAAGGCTTGCGCAAAGCTAATCTGTTAACGGGGAAAAAGGACTCATTTAACGCTGATCAAGATGGCACCATATTACATGCCTTATTTTTAAGTGGTCAAGAGGTTATTCTTGGCTTTTCATTGGCACGAAATAGTTCACCACATGTAATGGGTATTCCACGTCTTAAATTTCCTAGTCAGTCGCCAAGTCGTTCTACGTTAAAGCTAGATGAAGCCTTTTTGTATTTCATACCACGACAAGAGTGGGATACACGACTAACGTCAGGTATGAATGCCGTTGACTTAGGCTCTGCTCCTGGCGGTTGGACGTATCAATTAGTTCGTCGAGGGATGATGGTAACGGCAATTGATAATGGCCCTATGGCTGAGTCCCTAATGGAAACGGGGCAAGTTAAGCACAAAATGATGGATGGTTTTAAATATGTGCCAATGAAGCAAAATGTTTATTGGCTTGTTTGTGACATGATTGAAAAACCACAACGTGTTGCTAAGTTGATGAGCGAATGGCTATTAAATGGTTACTGTAAGGAAGCGATGTTCAATTTAAAGCTGCCAATGAAAGGGCGATATAGCCAAGTGACTAATGATTTACAAAGTATTAAAGATGCTTTTAGTGAACATAATGTGAAGTATGAGTTATTTGCGAAACACTTGTATTTTGATCGTGAAGAAATTACCGTGCATGCAAGGTTGATTTAAGCGTCAAAGCGTTAGAATAATAAGTTGCGAGTATTATTGATACTCGCAACTAGCAAAAATTAACGGCTAACTTATGGTCTATTTAGCTTATAATCTTTCAAGTAAAGCTTCAGTAAAATCAGTAGTACCATGAGTACCGCCTAAATCACGAGTGGTACGATCGCCACTGGCAATCACATCGGTTAGTGCTTTTCTTATTTTATCTGCTTTATCGCTCATTTCTAAATATTCAAGCATTTGTAGTGCAGCTAAAATTACTGAAGTAGGGTTTGCTAAGTTTTTACCGGCAATATCAGGTGCGCTACCATGAACGGCTTCAAAAATAGCACAATCTTCACCAATATTCGCGCCCGGTGCCATACCTAAACCGCCGACTAAACCTGCACATAAATCAGATAAAATATCACCAAAAAGGTTAGTAGTAACAATAACGTCAAACTGCTCAGGATTCATTACTAACTGCATACAACAGTTATCAACAATCATTTCTGTTGATTCTATTTCAGGGTAACGCGCAGCAACTTCACGAGCTACTTTTAAAAATAAGCCAGAAGTGGATTTTAAAATATTCGCTTTATGAACAGCCGTTACTTTTTTACGACCTTCTTTACGTGCAGTTTCATACGCAAAGGTTAATATTTTTTCAGCGCCATCGCGAGTGACAATACTCATTGCTTCGGCTTTTGTACCATCTTCAGAAACTACTTGGCCAACACCTGAATACATACCTTGGGTATTTTCACGCACGGTTAAAATGTCGATGTTTTCGTAGCGAGCTTTAGTGCCTTTAAAAGAAAGTACCGGACGTAAGTTAGCGTATAGCTTAAATTGCTTACGTAAAGTAACATTGATTGAGGTGAAACCTTCACCGACAGGTGTTGTTAATGGGCCTTTCAACGTAATTTTGTTTTTCTCGATAAGGTCTAACGTTTCTTGGGGAACTAAATCACCATGGTTTTCTAATGCAGTTAAACCTGCATCAGCATATTCATAATTAAAATCACAACCTGCTTTATCTAAAACTTTAACTGTTGCTTCAATAATGCTTGGGCCAATACCGTCGCCTGGAATAATTGTGATGGTTTGCTTAGTCATATTCATTGCCTTGTAATGAAAGGCTATTTAGTTATAAATAGCTAATATAAGTTGACGTTATTTTGATGATAACGATTAATATAGTCTCTAATAGGTCTGCTTAGCACTGTAATGATGCGCTTTATATCATGTATATCCATGGTAAGCGAGTTTGAAAGTTTTCATCTTCAAGTTCTTTATCTTATTACCCGAATTTAGGTCAATATTCACTTAACCTTGATAGCATAACAAATGATCTTAGGTGGAAACTGTATCTGTATCAATGTTACTTTAGTCTATAGAAAATGAGTACAATGGTCGGTTATTGGTGGTTTTTGATTATTTGCCAGTTTTTAGGATAGTTATTTCCTAAACCAATTTCTTCAAGCACCCCATTAACAAACAATAAAAACGTACATTCATCCTGTGTGGTGATTCCATCAGATTTAATATGTTGGGTACGGTAAAACATCACTTGAAAGTTATTATTTGCAACTTTTCTTGCTTCAGTTATATCAGGGCTGCCAAGTTCAGTAATTGCTTGTTCAAAAGTGAATTGTTCAAGTTGTAATTTGGCAATAAACTGACGATTATAGGCTTCTCTGTCTTTCCACATCATTTTGTCAGGGCTTTCGTCATAAAATAAAATCACTAAAACAACAAAAATACCATAAACAGCTATTGCTAGAAGGATGCGGGTAATTACTTTTTTGCTCATTGTTTATCTCTACAATTTATCTGTGCTTAGTATAAATTGTTAATGAAATGATAACCAGTATTTAAAGCGCTTGATTGTAATGGTTATTATTATCTTCGGATAAATCTACAGGGGTGTCTAAACGAAGATCTTTGAGGTTAAAACCAAGAAGAATGTTTTGTTTTAGCGTGAGAAGCTGTCGACTTAACGCTATTTGTTGCGTACTACTGTTTAGCTTTTCTTTTATGGTTGGTTTAATCTCATCACTTTTTAGAATTGCACTTAATGAACCATATTGATTAAGTAAACTTGCTGCTGTTATTTGCCCTATCCCTGCAACACCAGGGATTTTATTTGTACTATCACCTGTTAATGTCCATAAATCAATGAGCTGTGTTGGCTTAATATCAAATTTGTCTTTAACATGTTGTTCGTCGAGATAGCGGCGATTAAAGTAATCATAAACATGAATAGTAGGGCTTAATAAAGATAAAAAACCTTTATCGGTTGAAACAATGGTGACATGTTGCCCATGTAGAGCCATTTTTGTCGCTAGCGTTGCAATAAGATCGTCAGCTTCGTCTTCTTCAGACACCAATGAGTCAACGCCTAGTTGTAGAAAAGCATCCTGAATTGAGGGTAAGTCATCAGCTAGGTGTGATGACATTTTTTTTCGGCCTTTTTTATAATCTGGATACAGTTTATAACGCCAACATGGCTGATGACTATCAAACACCGCCAGTGCATGGCTGGCTTGTTGATTTTTTATTATTTTCTCTAACGCTTTTGTACATGCATTCTGAGTATTAAATAAAACTTGTTTTTGAGTTTTTTGAGCTAACTCATCATTTAGTTGGCTTTTGTTTTGAACAAACGGTCGCTCTTGTACCGCATAAATACGTCGGATCAAGTTCAATGCGTCAATTAATACTAAATGAGCTGTCATCTCTTAGTTCTCAATAACACTATAACAAGGTATGTATTCACTACCTGGTAATTTCATGCGTTGTTGACTTACGAAAGATGCCAGTAGTTTGTCCATTAAAGCCATAATTTTTTTATCACCAGAAATTTGGAAAGGGCCAAATTCTCTAATATTTTTAATGCCACCTGATTTTACATTACCGGCGACTATACCTGAAAAAACTCGGCGTAGATTAGCAGCAAGCTGAGCAGTTGATAAATCGTAACTGATATTTAAGCCTGACATATTGTCATGGTTTGGTTCAAAGGGCTGTTGAAAATCGCTTTCAATGACTAAAGACCAGTTAAAATGAAAAGCATCACCTGTTTCTTTACGATACGCAAGTACCTGCTCTAAACCTTTAGACATTGTTTGTGCTACTTGCTCTGCATCATCAATAATAATGGTGTAAAGTTGCTGCGCTTTCTCACCTAAAGTTGCACCAATAAATGCATCAATTTCAGCGAAATAGTCACTTGCGCTAGTTGGGCCAGTTAAAATAATAGGGAGTATTTGGTTAGCATTTTGCTCGTTTAATAATATACCTAAAATGTAAAGTAACTCTTCAGATGTTCCTGCGCCGCCAGGGAAGATAATGATACCATGTGACATACGAACAAAGGCTTCCAAGCGCTTTTCAATGTCAGGCATTATCACCAATTCATTGACGATAGCATTAGGTGGCTCAGCAGCGATGATACTTGGCTCCGTCAAGCCTAAATACCTGCCTTCTTTATTTCGTTGTTTGGCATGACCAATTGTTGCACCTTTCATTGGTCCTTTCATTGCTCCTGGGCCACAACCAGTGCAAATATTAAAATTGCGTAAACCTAATTGATAGCCAACTGCTTTGGTATATTTATATTCATTGTGTTTAATAGAGTGGCCGCCCCAACAAGTGACCAAGCGTGGTTCAGTTTCAGGTAAAATCGCATTGGCATTACGTAATATTCCAAAAGTTGCATCCGTTAAAGTGTCGGGAGTACAATGCATGTTTTGGTAACGATTATGAATAAACAAAATATCTCGTAATACTGCGGATAAGTGTTCGCGAATTCCTCTAATTATTTTACCATCAACAAAGGCATGTTTAGGAGGATTTTTAAGGTCTATTTTGACGCCACGTTCACGTCTTAGTACCTCTATAGTAAACTCTTTATATTGTTGATAAATAACTTCAGCATCATCGGTATGACTACCGGCATTTAATACTGCTAGTGAGCAATTTCTATAAAGGTTATAAAGCTCACTGGTTGATGAACGCTGTAGTTGATCTACTTCAGCCTGAGAGAGAATGTTCATATTACCAACAGGGTTAAGCTGAGTATGCATCACGAACTCCTTTTGTGTTACTAGACTGTAATACTTTACCAGTGATAAAAGATAGGGAATTAACCATCACTGGAATAAATTACTTGGTTTTTTCCTCGTGCTTTAGCTTTATACATAGCTTGGTCAGCACGCTCGAACGCAGTATGAATATTGTCATCTTGAGTAATATGAGTAAAGCCCATTGATAGCGTTATACTGACCTTATTACTTTTAAACTTAAATGGTAGGCGAGCAATAGTCTTGTTTAGAATATTTAACTCGTTGGTTAAAGCTACTTCTTCTTTATTGGTGTAAATCAGTACAAACTCTTCTCCGCCGTAGCGAGCAACAAACGTATTATTACTGACTTTCTTTTGTATTGTGTTAGCAATAACTTGTAGGGTTTTATCACCTGCCGTATGACCGTAAGTATCATTAATATGCTTAAAGTCATCAATATCAATTACCACGAGTGCTAAATCAGATGGCTTGTGATGAAAACGTACCATCGCTTTCGTAAAATATTCATCGAATGCTGCACGATTACTTAATTGAGTTAACGCATCTTGCATACTTTTACGTTGTTGTTCAGCAAGTTTCTTTTCAAACTCTAGGCTTTGTACTTCTAGACTTTTAACTTTTCTTGCCATGTCATTTAGTTGGCTAGTTAACGCTTGCTGACTTAGTTGTTCAAATTTTGTTTTTTTCTCTAATGTTGCTGCAATACTGTTTAATTTAACATTAATGTCAACTTTTACTTGGCCTAATGATATAGCAGCTTTTACTGTGCTGGTCATATCTGTCAGTTGGGTATGCAGCTCCTCATTAATCTCATCATTAGTGCTTTGGGATGACTTACACGTTAGCAATGTTTTTTTAACCGTATTTTGTACGGTTGTTAAGGTTTTGTTTAAGGTATTTAAAAAGTTTGTAGCACTATCTCGTTCATGTTGTAAGTCGGCAACAATAACATCAAATATTTCAATAAAATGTTGGAGTACGTCATCATGATTAGTATCATTAATCAGCTTCTTATTAATCGCTAATAATTCTTTAGTGTGTTGTGTTGATAGATGTAACTTACTTAAGCATGTAGAGATTTTATCAATAAGCTCACTGTTAACGTTTGAGCTTTTTTTCTCTATTGAAAGTGTATTATCGTTAGTTAACTTTACCGCAGCAAGCAAGCCTCCTTTAGGAGTACCCTCTTTTGAGCGTAAGGAACTATCGTAGATTTCAATCAGTTTACTGAGTAAAGGAACGTACTGAGTAATACTATCTTTAGTTGATTGTGTTTCTTTTAATAAAGTACGCAAGTTACGTCGTAAATCACCTGGTAAGCCATTTATTTTTTGTAAACTTTGCCCTGCGTTATTAAATTGATCATGTAAACGCGTTATATTTTGTTCGTTAGTTACTGTGTGACGTTGTAGTAGTTTTGATATTTCTACTATTTTTAGTTCAATATCGGCAATAGGTGCTGATTTAGTTAATAACACCCTCAGTTGAGCTAAGCGGTTGTCTAGCTCTAAATTAATACCTTTAGATACTTGAGATAATTTGTTAATAAATTGTATTAACAAAGTAGATTGAGAACTAAAGTCCTCTTCAAGTGATGCTCTAGATTCTATTGCCGCATTAAGTTTGTTTTTTAATACCTGCATTTGGCTAGCAGCAACAGTTTTGGTATTCATATAAAAAAGTAATCCTTATTCAGGTAACTGATCCTAGAAAAAGTCATCTATAGAAACGTTCGTACATGATAATTTACAACATTATCAAATAGATTGTTAGTCAGTATTAACTAAAATGCGAATATAACCGCTTAATCGAGCTTTTTTTTTCTTTACTCGTTAAACTATAGCAATACCATTTAATTTTCTAAAGGAGGTTTAGTTAAATATGTCTAAAGTTTCGTGTTTATTGTCACCCATTTGTAATATTACTATAGCGATGAGAGCTGTAATAGTGATGCTATTTATCATTCCTTTTTTTACTGTTAATGCGAAGGTTTCGGTAAATATTAATATTGAGCAACCGCAACATCATTATGCGCAATTAACGATAGTATTTGATAAGTTTAATCGCGAGAAAACAAGCTTTCATTTACCTACATGGCGAACTGGTCGATATGAAATTCTTAACTTGGCTAACGGTATTAGGGATTTTTCGGCTGTGGATGGCAGTGGAAATTCTTTGAAGTGGAATAAAATTGATAAGGATACCTGGCAAGTACAAGACACCTTAAATAAAAAGGTTAAAATTAGCTATCAAGTTTATGCTAATCAGTTAGGCAAACGTACTAGGCACATTGATGATAGCCATGCTTTTATTGATGCGTCTGCTGTTGTTATGTATAGCGATTTTGCTCGTGATCAACAACATCTAATTTCTTTGAGTGTTCCTGCTAAATGGCAAAGTGTTTCAGGACTGAATTTAGGAGCTGAACCTCATCAATTTATTGCTCGTAATTATGATGTTCTTGTTGATTCTCCTATTGAAACAGGCATAAATGAACATCACAAATTTAGTGTTGATGGGCGTAATTATGAATTAGTTATTTGGGGGAAGGGTAATTACGATAGTGCTAAAATGGTAACTGACTTAAAGGTATTAGTGCAGCAAAGTAAACATATTTGGCAAAGTTATCCATTTGAACGTTATGTTTTTATGGTACACGCGACGAGCGGAGCACGAGGAGCAACAGAGCATTTAAATTCAACGATTATTCAACGCTCACGCTTTAAGTTTTCTAGTAGGAAAGATTATTTAGGCTTTATTTCAACAGCAGCACATGAGTTTGTTCATACGTGGAATGTTAAGCAATATCGTCCTCAGGGATTAGTGCCTTATGACTATCAACACGAGAACTATTCTACATTACTTTGGTTAAGTGAAGGTTCAACTAGCTATTTGCAAAATCAATTGTTGCTTCGCGGTGAATTAATGTCCAGCAAAGAGTTTTTGGAAAGTTTAGCTAAACGCATTACGGGTTATATACATAAGCCTGGTAGACAAAGTCAAACGGTGGCAGAAGCAAGTTTTGAAAAATGGTCAGAAGAGGGCGGTGACTACGATAAAAATCATAGCGTAAATATTTATTCTGAAGGGTTTTTGGTTTCTTGGTTGTTAGATTTTTCAATTATTGAAAAAACTAATTTAGAAAAAAGCTACCGCGATGTTCATAATGTATTGTATCAAAACCATAAAATACCAAAAAGTTTTGATGAAGCTGATTTAGTGGCTATCATAAATGAAATTACTGGTGAAGACTATCAAGATTGGTGGCAGGATAATGTTCATGGTATTGCGGAAGTAGACTTTGATAAGTTGTTAGCTAAAGCAGGTTTAACTATGTCTTATGGGAGTAAGGATAAAAATAAACAAAAAGCTTGGTCTGGTATTAAAACTAAACAGTCTAGTCATGGTTTGCAAATAATAGCGGTTGAAAAAAACAGCCCTGCCTGGCAAGCAGGCCTAATGTTAGATGACATAATTGTAGCAATTAATGGCTTACGTATTACCGGTAAAGATCTGAGTGAAAGGCTGAAGAACTTTAAACCCAAAGAGCGACTACGAGTGACTTATTTCCGTAGAGATGAGCTGGATACTCGTATGGTTGTTTTAGGTACTACACCAAAAGATAAACTGAAAATTGTGCCATTAGCTCAGGTTAGTAAAAATCAAAAGGCTTTCTTCAAACAATGGACGGGTATAGACTTTCCTAGTTCTTAGTTTCTAGCCTTCATTTGCATTATCTAATAAAAACCGTATTGAGTGTTTACACAAACTCTCAATACGGTTTTTTGCTTATAACTAAAGTACTTAACATAAGCACTATATTATCTTATTGATTTATTTGATTATTGGTTAGTATGGCTAAAGAGCACTTTAACAATAAGACATTCAATTGGAGATTTTTATGCGTAGAGAAACCGTTGCCATTCATGCTGGCTACAGCCCTGAGCAAACGAGCAAAGCAGTTGCCGTTCCTATTTATCAAACCACAAGCTATGCTTTTGATGATACTCAGCACGGTGCTGACTTATTCGATCTTAAAGTTGAAGGCAATATATATACTCGTATTGGTAACCCAACCCAAGCTGTATTAGAGCAGCGAGTAGCTGAACTTGAAGGTGGTATTGCCGGTTTAGCATTAGCGTCAGGTATGGCGGCAATTACCGCGACAATTCAAACCCTCGCAAAAGTGGGTGATAATATCGTTAGTATAAATAAATTATACGGTGGTACGTATAACCTGTTTGCTCATACTTTACCGCAACAAGGGATTGAAGTTAGATTTGCTGCTCATGATGACTTTACCGCATTAGAAAATTTGATTGATGAAAATACCAAAGCAGTTTTTTGTGAAACTATCGGTAATCCATCAGGCAATATTGCTGATATCGAAAAAATGGCTGAAATAGCGCATAAACATGGCGTGCCATTAGTGGTTGATAATACGGTGGCAAGTCCAGCACTTTGTCGTCCATTTGAGCATGGTGCGGATATTGTTGTCCATTCGTTAACTAAATATATTGGCGGTCACGGTACTTCTATTGGCGGCATTATTGTTGATTCAGGTAAATTTCCTTGGAGTGAGCATAAAGAGCGTTTTGCCCAGTTAAATAATCCTGATCCTTCATATCACGGCGTAAGTTACACCGAAACATTTGGCGTGGCAGCATTTATTGCGAGAGCACGCGTTGTACCGCTTCGAAATATGGGTGCTGCAATTTCCCCAATGAATGTGTTTTTGATTCTGCAAGGGTTAGAAACGCTACCCCTTCGAATGGAACGTCATTGTTACAACAGCCAAAGAGTAGCTCAGTATTTAACAGAGCATGACAGCATTTCTTGGGTTAACTATTCAGGGTTAGAAACATCAGGTGATTATCAGTTGGCGCAAAAGTACTTACCAGATGGTAGCAGTGGCATCTTAAGCTTTGGCATCAAAGGTGGCGAACAAGCTGGCGCTAAATTTATTGATGCACTTAAACTTGTAGTGCGTTTGGTGAATATTGGTGACGCTAAGTCATTAGCTTGTCACCCTGCTTCTACTACTCATAGACAACTTGATGAGCAAGAATTAGCAAAAGCAGGTGTCAGTAAAGAAATGGTGCGATTATCAATTGGTATTGAGCACATCGACGACATTCTAGCCGATCTTGAGCAAGCACTTACTGCTAGCCAAGTATAATATCAATACAATTAAAGATGTGATCATTATAAATGGACTAAATACTTGATCACTAACTTACTCGTATTGCTATAAGCGCTTATCATGTCCTTCGAAACTCGATCTTATTGTCTAAGCGTTCTCATTAGGGGAGCACGGGTTAAATGCGTGCTTCTAAATGGATTAATATCTAAGCCACCTCGGCGGGTATAGCGAGCAAACACGGTAAGCTCTTCTAATTGACAATACTGCTGTAGGTCACAAAAAATACGTTCAACACATTGCTCATGGAATTCATTGTGCTGGCGAAATGATATTAAATATTTTAGTAAAATAGCGTGATCGATTGTTCTACCTTTATAATCAATATAAATGCTAGCCCAATCAGGTTGGTTGGTGATTAAGCAATTCGATTTTAATAAATGACTAACAAGCTTTTCTTCCACGTTGTCAATTGATGAACTAGTTTGCGATTTACTTAGCAGCTCTGCCTGATATTGATAAGCTTCTATGGTAACGTCTTCTTCATCAATACATATTCTATCTTGCTCAGCGGTTGTTATAGCCAGTGCAGGGCACTGTTCAACCGTAAATAATTTAACTTCAGCTTGAGTTTGAGCGGTAGCTGATAAATCTTTGGTGAGAATTTGTTCAACTTCTTTGATACTAGAAAATTTACTTTGATTAAAGCTATTTAAATATAATTTAAATGATTTAGACTCAACTAAATTTGAGCTTGTACAAGCAAAACGAAACTCGGCTACAGCAACAACAGGCTTACCTTTATTGTTTAACCATGACAACTCGTAACCATACCAAACATCCTCACCGATAAAAGGTAAATCACTGCTTTTTAGGGATAAGTCATCTCTGTTTAAGCTTCGAGGTACCGCTTGTAATAAGTTTGAGTTATATTCACTGCAATACTCCGTGCTTTTACCAAGTGTTAAATTGGTTAATTCTTTTGAATTTTGGTAAGTTGCCATAAAATTTTTATCGTTTGCCGTGCTAATTATAATAAAGTCATGGCTATTTTAAAGGATCTTAGTATCGATGACATCATCAAATCACTCAAATGAACATTTAATACAAATACTGCAACAGTTTTCTGAGCAATATATTACGGCTTATCAACAAACTCATGGATGTTTACCAACAATCGAACATGATGAAGAATGGCTTTCTCCTTGTGAACAACATACCACAAAGCAAAAAGCAGCACCCCAAGGTGAAGTTTATTGGCAACCTATTGCCATAGAGAAAAGTGAGGAGTTAAGTTTTGATAATGTTGAATCAGCGCTAGAGTTAACTTTGCATGATGATATTAAAAAATATTTTACCTTACATTATAGTGAAAGCCTTGACGCACAGTGTGGCGAAGGAGGGCTGTCATTACTCTTTGCTTGGAATAAAGATGACTTTCAACGTTTACAAGAAAACCTCATTGGCCATATTTTAATGAAACGAAGGTTAAAACAAAGAGAGACTATTTTCTTTGCGGTTACTGATGAAGAAGATACTATTATTTCTTTAGATAATGAAAGTGGCGCAGTTTGGGTTGAGCGAGTAGGTTGTAAACCTCACAAACAACTAAGTGACTCTTTGGCTGAATTTATCAGGCAATTAAAGCCAATTACAAAATAGTGTCTGTTGAATATTTCTGATTTTTTTTGCAGCAGTTTATTAGCCTTTACACAAGGCAGTACTTATGTTTTTGTAGTCATTCTACTCTAATAAGCGATAACGCAGTAGAAATGGTTAAAAACGCTGACCTTCGATTCGTTTAAATGCTTCTTGCTCTTTGTTGCGAGGAATTTACACAGAACGACTATGCTGCATTCCTAGCGCCGTGATCAAAAAGTATTTAATTCGAACAAAATTCAAACATTAGTGATCAACAGCCCCTAGTGTTAATTAGCCTTTGTTTTGTTCAATTAATTGCTTAATCATTTGTTTTAATTCAATAATTTCTTGTTTCATTTGCGCCAAGTCATCATTAAGTTTCTGTCTGAAATTGTCAGTATCTTCGGTTGTGTTAGTTTCTTCGGTGATATCGCATTTTTCTTCTGGTAATGAAATTAAGCTTGGCTCATGCTGCCAAGTTTTTAAGGTTGATATGATGATAGGTAAAGCTATCTTTTTATTTAGTTTAGCTTTAATCAGAGCAACGGTAGGTTTATGACCAGCGTTAGCTAATTGGTTAGCTAAGATTATTATTTCATCATTTATTGTCATTTTGATTAATCATATTGTTAGATTTGCTATATTTTAGCGAATTTTACTATTGATGTCAGCTATAAAAAACAAACGATTATATATTTCATCTTAAAATCAATAGGTTAATCTTTGTTTTTGTTCTGGTTTACTTTTTGCTTTGTAAGGTTTGTATTCTAATCTTATTTAAAAAATAGTTAAAAACTGGAGTTTTAAAATGAAAAAATCATTACTTGTTTTACTGATAGCCCTACCATTAGCGTCAACTTTATCTGGCTGTGTTATTTCGGTAAAAGACGGTGATGTTCAACATTCACTGATGGGTGATAGTGAAGATAGAACCTATGAAAACCGTAATAAAATTGCAAAAGTTCAGCTTGGATCTAGTTTTGCTGACATGCAAGAAAAGTTAGGCGTTGCTGATTTTTCTCAAACGTATACTCACAATGAGCAAACAATGCGTGTTTTATTTTATCGTACACAACGGATGCACAAAGATGGTTTAACCACTAAAGATGAGTGCACTTATTTAGAATTTATTGACGGTGAATTAAGTCAAACAGGCAATGGTGGCGAGTATAAGAAAATAACAACCAAATAGACTTATATACCTTTAGATTGTCGGCTTACTTGACGAATGGATAATATTGAATTTATATTCAATATTATCCATTTAAAATTAAGGCTGAATATATACCCGTTATCATTCAAAGTGCGTGATTTCAGTGGGAATTAAAAGCCATTTAGGCAATGCATTAAATTGATAGAATGGTTGTTCCATTCTTTAATTTAATAACGCAGCATAAATGGCTTTTAAACCCATCGAAGAAGAGCTTGAGCAATATCACTTCATCGTTAATGTGACTGAAATGCAAGGCTGGGAGCTTCGTGCAGCTTGGGATGATTTTAAACTAGGTCTACACCATGGTAGCGAATTTGAAAAAGTTGCTATTTACGGCAATAAACATTGGCAAGAAATTATTGCTAATATAGGTTCATGGTTTATTTCAGGTGAAGGGGAATACTTTGAAGAATATCAACAAGCACTTGCTTGGCTTAATGAATAACGCCTGTATAATTACTAAATGATGACATTTTTAGTTAAAATTTCCTTGGCGCTAAAGCCCTTTCATAAACTTACTTACTTGTTAGCAATAGTGCTTATTGCCAGTATCGTATACCAATTGGCTTTTTCTGTTGTACCGAGCCCAGCAGAGTCGAATAAAATAATGTTAAGCTTACTTGCCTTAGCTTGGTTGGCATTAGTTAATTTAATGATACAGGTTTTTTCTCGAGTTCCCATCACTGTGCAAAGTAAAAGTACCATTTTAGCTAGAATAAAAAATAGATTTCATCGAGGTTTGTATTATTTGTTGTCACTGGTCTTTATTGTTTTATCGATGGCAGTAATTTTACTGACTTTTAAAATGTTAAAGCTTTAAGCAGCATTACTGTCAGTATAATTTTTTGAGGCGGTAAAGTTACTATTGAACTGTGGGTAATCTCTTTGAGGAAGTTCACTGGGATGAGCTAAATAATAACCTTGAGCATAGACCATACCTAAAGAGCGCAGTAACTCAAATTCACCTTTTGTTTCAATGCCCTCTGCAATAACATCAGCATTTGAAATTTTACCTAATTCGAATAGTATTTTTAGGAACTTTTGTTTCATTATATCTTGATCACATTGTTCAACAAAATAACGATCAATTTTAACAATATTTGGGCGTAAGTAACTCCATTGTTTTAAGCCAGAATAGCCAGCACCGACATCATCAATAGCAATATCAAAACCAAATTGACGATACTTATTAAGCGCTTTTAATAAAATGTCGCTATTTGGAAAAGGTGATTTTTCGCTAATTTCAATAACTACTTGTTTGGCAGATAAGCCAGATTTTTCAACCAGCTTAATAGTTTCACCATAGGGGTGATCTTTATTTAGCATTACGTTAAGGCAAATATTCAGAAATAACTTTCCAGATAGTTTTAATTCAACAAAGCGAGTTATTGCTGTTGCACGACACAGTAATTCTAATTCAGATAATGAACCGCACTGTTGTGCCGCTTGAAATAAAGCTTCAGGGGAGTATAAGTGACTAGTTTTTGGGCCACGGGTTAGTGCTTCATAGCCAATAATTGTTTTGTGTTCAATATTGTAGATAGGTTGAAATACAGTAGAAATAAGTTTGTTTTTTATTATAAGTAGAATAGTTTCTTTCATTAAATTATCTCGTTATTTATTACGAGAGTACTTTAATGCTTTCGTGTGACAGATTTATTACAACGATGAAAAATTAAACTGACAGCACTTTATATGCTGTCAGTGAGTTGCTTATCTAGTTACTTAGTGGCTGCTTTCATTGTGCGAATAAAGCTCGTTAATTCAACTAACATTTGTTTATTATCAGCTAAATTATTTTCGATAATTTTTACTACCGCAGAGCCACTTATTGCGCCACTTGCTCCAGCGGCTAAAGCATCAGTCACCTGTTGCGGTGCTGAAATACCAAACCCTAAAACAGATGGTGCAGCATGATACTGAGTTAACTTACTGATTAAACCTTCTGCGGGAGAGGTTGCTGAAGTGCTTTCTTCAATAACATCAACACCTGTAACACCCGCTCGGCTTAATACATAAGTATAACCACGGCTATAAGAGGATACTTCACGTAAAGTCTCTTCACTCGCGTTTGGTGGCGCAATAAAAATAGGCGCTACACCATGCTTTAATGCCGCGTCTCTAAAGGGGAAGCTTTCACGAATGGGTAAGTCGGCAATTAATACCGAATCAACACCGACTTGCGCCATGTCTCGATAAAAGTTATCAATACCACGGGCAAAAACTAAGTTTCCATATAACAATAAACCAATAGGAATGTTAGGCGCGTATTCACGTACTTTGGCTAGTATATCAATACAAATGTCAGTATTGATACCTGAGTTTAGTGCACGCAGAGCCGCCCTTTGAATTGTAATACCGTCAGCGCTTGGATCTGAAAATGGAATACCTAGCTCTAACGCATCAGCGCCAGCATCAATTAATGCTTTGATAACATCAAATGATTGTTTAGCATTAGGGTCGCCAATGGTGACGAAAGGAATAAATGCCTTTTCATTTTTTTCGGCTAAATCAGCAAAAGCTTGTTGGTAACGGTGGCCAGCTTGTGGTGTTGATTGTGTGTTGCTCGTTTGTACCATTACGCTTCTCCTCGGTGCTTAACACTAGTGTTATTATCTTGTTCGTTTGGGTTTAAAATGGCATGAACATGGGCGAGATCTTTATCGCCGCGACCAGATAAATTCACTAAATAAATTGTTTCTGTTGTCACCGTTTCTGCCATCTTAAGGGCTTGGGCTAACGCATGAGAAGATTCAAGCGCAGGTATAATCCCTTCAGTTTTAGCTAACTCTTGAAAAGCAGATAACGCTTCGTCATCATTGATCGCTACATACTGGGCTCTACCTGTCTCTTTTAAAAATGCATGTTGAGGGCCTACCGCAGGGTAGTCTAGCCCAGCAGAAATAGAGTAAGACTCTTCAATTTGACCATACTTATCTTGCATTATATAAGTGTAGTTTCCGTGTAGCATGCCTTTACTGCCAGCAACTAAGGTTGCGCCATGCTGATTAGTATCAATGCCTTTACCACCGGCTTCTACACCAATTAATTTTACCTCTTCATGCGGAATAAAATCATTGAATATACCAATAGCATTTGAACCACCACCCACTGCAGCAATAACATAATCAGGTAAACGACCTTCTTCATCAAGGAATTGTGCTTTGGCTTCTTCGCCGATCATCTTTTGAAACTCTCTAACAATCGTTGGAAATGGGTGCGGGCCAGCAGCAGTGCCTAATAAATAATGCGCATTTTCATAATTGGCTGACCAATCACGTAATGCTTCATTTACGGCATCTTTTAAGGTGCCAGAGCCAGCAGTTACCGGAATAACTTCTGCGCCCATTAATTCCATGCGAAACACGTTAGGTTGTTGACGTTGACAGTCAACTGCGCCCATATAAACTTTACATTTCAACCCTAATAATGAACAAGCAATGGCGGTTGCTACGCCATGTTGACCAGCACCTGTTTCAGCGATAACTTCAGTTTTTCCCATACGTTTAGCAAGTAAGGCTTGGCCTAGTACTTGGTTGGTTTTATGGGCGCCACCGTGTAGTAAATCTTCACGTTTTAAATAAATTTTTGCTAGCGGATTTTTAACTATGTTGCGACAACAGGTTAATGGTGTTGGTCGACCTGCATACTTGGTCAGTAAATTATTAAATTCAGTTAGAAATGCTTCGTCAGTTTGTGATTCAATAAAGGCTTGTTCTAATTGCTCTAATGCCGGCACTAATAATTCACCGACAAACATGCCGCCGAATTCGCCAAAATAGGCAGGTAATGTTTCTTTTGGTGTATTCTTTGTTGTAGTGCTCATAATCTAGTAATTCCTTATTTGCGCAAAAACTTGGGCTAGTTTCTCGCTGGATTTTATACCTGGACTACTTTCAACACCTGAGTTGAGATCGAGTCCAAATAAATCTAATTGGGTTAATTGCTTTAGGGCAAATTGAATATTGTCGTTATTAAGGCCACCTGCTAAAAAGCTAGCGGATAAATCTTGCTCACTTGTGGCTAATATATGCCAATCAAATGTCTGTCCAGACCCTGGAGATTTACCATCAAGTACATGATGAGCGACTTGTTTACTTAAATTGGGCACATTGGCTAATACTGGTTTAGCTTGCCAAACTTCGCAATGTTCACAATTATTTTCTATTAACTGTGTTTTAAGTGCAGTAACGTAGGCTTCATCTTCGTTACCATGTAATTGCACCGCAGATAAGTTTAGACTTTTCACTAAATCAATTATTTCAGTGGTTTGTTGATTGACAAAAACGCCCACATAATCCAAATATGGGGTAGTGTTTACTATGTTTAGCGCTTGTGCTTTAGTAATAGCGCGAGGAGATTTTTCCGCAAAAATCAAACCACCAAATCGAGCACCAGATTCTGCAGCCGCAACTGCATATTCTGGTGCGGTTAAGCCACACACTTTATTATTGCCGAAAATAAGCTTGCGACAGGCTAAATCAATGTCATTATAACGATTGTTATCCATGGCCATTAATGAGCTACCAACAAGGAAGCCATCAACAGCGGGCGCTAATTCTCGAACTTGTTCATTGCTGTAAATACCCGATTCAGAAATGATGATAGTGTCGTCAGGCAGTGTTGGCGCAAAGTCAAAAGTACGAGCAATATCGGTACTTAAATCACGTAAATTACGGTTATTAATACCAATCATTTTAGCGTTTAATTTAATGGCTCTGTTTCGTTCTTCAACGGTAGATATTTCTGTTAATACGGCTAAATTATACTGCTCAGCAACAGCGGCTAACTCAAGATATTCGTCATCAGATAATACGCTTAGCATTAACAAAATTGCATCAGCGCCATAATAACGAGCCAAATAAACCTGATAAGTATCAATAAAAAAGTCTTTGTTTAATACCGGACAATTTACCGTTTCAGTCACTAATTTTAGATATTCAAAATTACCTTGGAAATATTTTTCATCAGTAAGCACAGAAATAGCTGCAGCGTATTTGTCATAGGTTTGACAAATAGCTTTGACATCAAAATCAGGGCGAATTAATCCTTTTGATGGCGAGGCTTTTTTACATTCTAATATAAAACCTGCTTCGGGTTTATTTTTGGTACGTCTAAGCGCCGCGTACATATCTTTATCGGTTGGCGTTAGTTGATCAATAAAGCTGGCTAAGGGTTTTTCTTTTTTAAGCGCGTCTATTTCAATACGTCTATTTGTCGTTATTTTCTCTAATATGTTTGCCATGTTATTTACTTCCCTGAACAGCGCTTTCTTCATTAGCGCTTTTTTTATTAGAGAGTGACACAAGTAGTTCTAACGTTTTTAAACCTTTGCCACTTTTTAATACTTCAGCGGCAAGCTGCGCTGCAGTTGATAAATCTTTTGCTTTATCGTGCAAATAAAGTAGTGCCGCACAGTTAATAATTACTGCGGCATTATGTGCTTCTTGACCTTTGCCAGATAAAATCGCTTTAATAATGTCGGCGTTCTCTTGTGGGGTACCGCCTTTAATCTCTTCAAGGCTATAATTTTTTAGACCAAAATCTTGTGGCGAAATAGTGCGCTCAATTAATTGCTCACCGTTAATCTCAATAATTTGGGTATCACCATGTAGGGCTATTTCATCTAAACCACTACCATGAACCACAAAAGCACGTTCAACACCTGTTAGTCGTAATGCTTCTGCCATGGGCATTAATAAGTCAGGGGTATAAACACCAAGTAACATAATATTAGGATATGCAGGATTAGCTAATGGGCCGAGTATATTGAAAAGGGTACGTACACCCATTGTTTTTCGTACTTTTGCCGCATGTTTAAAGCCACTGTGATAAGCCGGTGCATATAAAAAACATATATTTGCTTTCTCTAAACAATTGCTAGCTGTCGCGGGAGACATCGTTAAATTAACGCCAAATGCTTCGAGTAAATCGGCCGAGCCAGACATGCTGGAAACGCTGCGGTTACCGTGCTTTGCCATTTTTAAACCACATGCCGCAGCTAAAATAGCGGCTGTGGTTGAAATGTTAATGGTATTGGCGCCATCACCACCAGTGCCAACACAATCAGCCACTGAGTTTTTTTGTGGTGGAAATTTTGTCGCTGCAGCTTTAATCGCTATCGCTGCGCCAGATATTTCTGCGGGTGTTTCACCTTTAACTTTAAGTGCGGTAAGCACGCTTGCTAGCAAAATAGGATCCGTCTCGCCGTTGAGCATTTGTTCAAAAAACGCTGTGATGGTTTGTTGGTCGAGATCTTGGCCGTCAACCAAGGTTGATAATATATTGGTCATGTTATGCTCCTTGCGCTTTGGTGTTTAAGCGTTCACTTAAAGCGAGTAAATAATCGAAACTTTGCGCTAATAACGTAGCGCCAAAAGTTGTTAAAATAGATTCAGGATGAAATTGATATGCTAATACGGCATCGGTTTCGCGACAAATAGCCATGGGCATACCGTTAAAATCCGCAATAACTGATAATGTTTTAGGAATATTCTTTCCTATCAAAGAGTGATAACGTGCCACGGGTAGTGGATTTTGAATATTAGCAAAAGCGCCACTGCTACAGTGGTTAATAGCAGATGCTTTACCGTGAACAATTTCATTAGCGCGACCAACATTGCCACCATAATGCTCTATTAATGCTTGGTGGCCTAAGCAAATACCTAACATAGGGATTTTCCCCGCGCACAACTTGATTAGCGCCATTAAGCAACCAGCTTTACTTGGCTCGCCGGGACCGGGTGATAATACTAAGATGATTTTTTCACCACTGTCTTTAGTATGTCCAAGCATTTTATTGAAAATGAAATCAGCACTTAAGGTATTTCGATAAACGGTAGGTTCAAACCCTAAACATTGAAATTCATCTACTAGATTATAAGTAAAAGAGTCGAGGTTATCTAGCATAAATAGCTTGGTCTTTTGCGTACTCTTTTTAATGTCATCGGTCATTATTTTGCTCCTTGCGCTTGATTTGCTACTTTGTTTGATAGCAGTACTGCACTAATGACTGCTTGCGCTTTTTGTCTAGTTTCATCGGTTTCACTTTGGGGAACCGAGTCATAAACAACGCCAGCACCGGCTTGAACATGAGCGATATTATTTTTAACAAAAGCTGAGCGAATAACAATACAAGTATCCATTTCACCATCGCCAGTTAAGTAACCAACTGCGCCGCCATAACTGCCACGGCGCTTACCTTCCACTTCTCTAATAAGTGAGGTAGCCTTTATTTTTGGAGCACCTGATAGTGTGCCCATGTTCATACAAGCTTGATAAGCATGCAGTGCATCGAGTTCTTCAAGCAAAGTACCACAGACCCGAGAAACTAAGTGCATTACATGAGAATATCTATCTACTTTTAACAAGTCTGCGACATGTCGAGTACCGGCTTTACATACACGGGCAATATCGTTTCGTGCTAAATCAACTAGCATTATATGCTCAGCTGATTCTTTTTTATCCTGTCTTAATTCAAGCTCGATACGTGAGTCTAAATCTAGAGAAATACTGCCATCGCTATTGAACCCTCGGGGGCGTGTACCTGCTATAGGGTAAATTTCGACTTGACGTTTTCCTTCAGGAGAGTTTTTTTGATATTTGATTGCTGATTCAGGAGAAGCGCCAAACATGCAAAAATCACTGTCTTTTAGATAAAACATATAAGGACTAGGGTTGCTTATTTTTAACGCTTGATAAGCGGCAACACTATCTATACAAGGCAATGAAAAAGTACGGGAAGGCACCACTTGGAAAATATCCCCAGCGCGAATGTTTTCTTTTAATTGCTCAACAGTTTGACAGAATTTTTCATCACTAATGTCAACAGATACCTTTTGTGACTCGGTATGATTAATTTGCTGAGCTGAAGATGATTTAACGGCTACCAATGAAGGAATATGCTCAGGTGTTATATTGGTTGATAATTGCTGTTGGATTTCATTCACACGCGTTGTTAGTTGCAGATCAACTTGCGCCTGAACTGTTGGGGACTCAGCAGAGAATATGTTAGCAATGATCTCGGTGCTTTTTTCTTCATGATCAATAATAACTAGGGTTTCAGCGAGATAATATACAAAATCAGGACAGGTATTTTCACCATCAGGGACATCAGGAAGTGTTTCACTCATCGATATCATATCAAAAGCAAAAGCGCCGCCAAGAAAAATAGCAAAATGATGATTGTTACTATTTTCTAACCGATTAAATAAACGCAAACTTTCAAAGGGGTTTATCGCCATTAACCTAGCTTTCTCGTCAAGCTCTGTTGGGATATTTGAAAAGATGGCAGTTAACGTTTGCTGATCGTCAGTTAGTGTTAGTTGTGCATGCGGTTGCAATTGTGTTGCGGCAAATTGCAGGGCAGCTTGACCATTGAGTGTTAACGCACTAAAAGTAACGGTATTACCATTGCAAACGATTTTAACTGCCGCATCGGTGAGTAATAAGCTTTTTAATAAGTGCTTTTGAGTGATTTCTGCTGACTCGAGTAGCAGATTGTTTTCTTTATTTTGGCAAAGCAGTTGGTAAACACTTAAGGGATCGGCTTGATAATTCGCTTGTTCCGTTAATGTGCACACTGCTGTTAAACGTTGATTATGTTGTGTCATGGTGTTCTTCTTGAAATCGTTAAATTATACCAATTGGCATTAAGGGGTTGTCATCCAGCATAAAGTGGCTGCAGCCACCAAAGAAACCATGTTCTTGTTTTGTTCATTGTAAATCCTAGTTGCTGTTAGGTTAATAAAAAGTTTAAGGCGTTTTTATTTATTCAAGTAACTGTTCAATGTTAAACTGTAGGGTTCAATTTAAAAGAAAAAGCACGGAGTTGACGTTAGTCAATGAGTACTTTTGATACCTAAATTGGGGTATACAGTGACAAGGTGAATAGTTACAAGCGCTTAACGTAAAAAACCCGCTTACTTAGCGGGTTTTTGAAATTTGTTTATTGTTCTGTTTAGCTTTTATGTTTTCTTTCAGCTTTAACGAGATACACGCAATTATCACAACCCAGTTATATAGAGTTATGCCACCACCAGATGAGTGTGCTTAAATTAAATTGCTTTGCTAGTATCATTATTTCGTTCTTCTCAGTAAACTTGCAGTTATATTTTGTAGCGCTTTTGAATAGTAAAAGCCTACTCGCAAGAAAGTCCCTATAGAAGACCTTATTATGGCGTTGCTGTCAACCACTGATTTTCCTTTAATAATTGAAAAACGAGACGGTTTCTCTCATGGCCGGATAGATTTACATAGTCACACTAATTGCTCAGACGGTAGTTTATCGCCGCAAACCTTGTTAGATAGGGCTGTTAATTACCAAATAGATGTTTTGGCTATTACTGATCACGATACACTCGCAGGACTTGATATAGCACAGCGCTATATCAATGATCAAAATGTTCCAATAAAACTGATCCCAGGTATTGAAATATCAACGGCTTGGCAAGGTTTTGAAATTCATATTGTTGGTCATAATTTTGATCAGAATAATGAGCAGTTACTGGAATTAATTACCAATCAACAACACGCGCGTGAACAACGAGCACTTAGTATTGGTGAAAAATTAGAAAAATGTGGCTTTCCTGATGCTTATCATGATGCTAAAAAGCTTGCCGGTGAAGGTTCAATTACTCGTGCGCATTTTGCAAAAGTGCTATTCCAGCAAGGTCATGTCAGTACCATGCAAAAAGCATTCGATCAATACTTAGGAAAAAAAGGTCGTAATACGCAAAAAGCTTATGTAAAGCCAACGTGGTGCACTATAGAACAAGCCATTGACGCTATTCATGTCGCAGGTGGTAGTGCGGTAATGGCGCATCCAATTCGTTATGATTTATCAGCGAAATGGCTAAGACGGTTAATTGTGCATTTTAAAGAGTGTGATGGCGATGGTTTAGAAATTGTTTTGCCGCAAATGAATCCACAACAACGACAAACAATGCTAAACTACTGTTTAGAATATGATTTGCATGCATCGACAGGCTCTGATTTTCATCATCCTAATAAATGGTCAGATTTAGGTAGAAATTTAATTTTGCCCGATGGCGCAACACCTGTATGGGCGTTATGGCCGTAAATTGTAGTTCGGACAATACTCCAACGACTATCAAAAATAGGAAATTATCATGAGCCAGTTTTTTTATGTACACCCAGATAACCCGCAAGGTCGTTTGATGCAACAAGCTGTCGCTATACTTAATCAAGGTGGAGTGATTGTTTATCCTACTGATTCTGGCTATGCCTTAGGTTGTCACTTAGGGGATAAAAAAGCCTTAGAGCGTATCTGTCAAATTAGAAAGATAGAAAAAAGTCATAATTTCACCTTAGTATGTCAGGATTTATCACAGTTATCGGAATATGCGCGTGTTGATAATAGCGCCTTTCGTATCTTGAAAAATAACACACCAGGCGCCTATACTTTTATTTTTAAAGGTAGTAAAGATGTGCCTAAACGGTTACTGAATCCCAAAAAGAAAACTATTGGTATTCGTGTACCCGATAATAATATTTGCCAAGCCTTGTTGGCTGAACTGGCAGAGCCTATAATGTCTACGAGTTTGATCATGCCAGGTGAAAGTATGGCTGAATGTGATCCGGAACAAATCCGTGACCTATTAGAACATCAAGTAGATTTAATTATTCATGGTGGTTATTTGGGAGAACATCCCACCACAGTGGTTGATTTTTCTAATGATGACATTGAAATATTGAGAGTGGGTGAGGGCGATCCCTCACCGTTCCAGTAAAGTACCAATAAATGAGACAGAAGTTAGCTTTTTAAGGGGCTGCTACTGACGTAACTGAGTAATAAACATGTCACAAGACAAAAAAGTACCTAAAGAAAAAAAGGCACCTAAAGATAAACAAGCTTCGACTGATAATAAATATGGTAGTCGTGGTACAGGTAAAAAATCTGTCACTAAAAAAGGCGCTGTCAAAGGTAAAAAAGGCGATCCTAAAAAAGGAGCAGGTAAAGGTAAGGTACTTGATGAAAAGCCGATCAAAGTTGATTTTCAAAAAGCAACGGTGAAAGATTCTGAAAAACTTCAAAAAGTACTGGCTAGAACTGGTAAAGGTTCTCGTCGTGAAATAGAAGCGATGATTAGTGCTGGGCGAGTGAGTGTTGACGGCAACACCGCTTATTTAGGTGACAGAGTTGAAGGCACTGAACAAATACGTATTGATGGTCATCAAGTTAAGTTGACTGCTCAAGAAGATGATCTTTGTCGTGTATTGATGTACAACAAACCTGAAGGGGAGATGTGTACTCGAAAAGATCCTGAAGGTAGAGCAACAGTATTTGATCGTTTACCGCCGCTTGAAGCAGGTCGTTGGGTTGCTGTTGGTCGTTTAGATATCAATACTTCAGGCATGTTATTGTTTACCACCGATGGCGAACTGGCCAACCGTTTAATGCATCCATCACAAAAAGTAGAACGTGAGTATGCAGTTCGCGTGTTTGGCGAAATCAATGAAGCCATGCTACAAACACTTCGTACCGGTGTTAAATTAGAAGATGGGTTGGCACGCTTTCAAAAAATCACTTATCGTGGTGGGGAAGGTCGTAATCATTGGTTCCATGTTGTGTTATCAGAAGGACGTAATCGAGAAGTACGTCGTTTATGGGAGAGCCAAGACGTGCAAGTAAGTCGATTAATTCGCGTGCGTTATGGTGACATGGAAATGCAGCGTCAATTACCACTTGGCGGTTGGACCGAACTCGGACTAAAAGAGGTTAACTATTATCGTAAATTAGTGCAGTTAACAGCCGAAACTCAATCAAAAGTTAAAGTGGATGAAAAAGCGATGGATAATGCAAAGAGTCGTCGTATTCGCCGTTCAGTTAAAAAACATCAGCAACGTAGTCAGCAAGCTACTCGTCGCCGCCGGAAGTAAGAAATTATATACCCGTTATCATTCAAAGTGCATGATTTCAGTGGGAATTAAAAGCCATTTAGGCCAGGCATTAAATTATAGAATGGTTGTTCCATTCTTTAATTTAATAACGCAACTTAAATGACTTTTAAACCCATCGAAGAAGAGCTTGAGCAATATCACTTCATCGTTGCTGTGATTGATAAGGGAGTAACCATTATTACATCACAGCGCCTTGAATTGAAATCGTTCAAGCACTCTGAAACCTGCATCTTGAATGGTAACGGGTATATTGTTACCTCGAAATACTCGTTTCAGTGAGAATTTAAAGGCTTATAGGCACAGATTCATAGTTCCAGACTGAACCTAAGTACATACATGAATGCAGCATATTATCCTGAACAACCATTAATAAAAATAATCGCCTTGATCATGAATTGCTCAGGCGTCCTGAAACAGACATTTTAAAGTATTATGAGTATGATTATGCAGTATCAATTAATTGAAGATGTGAGCAGTTTACAAAAACTATGTCAGCAATATAGCAAAGCGACAATATTAGCGATAGATACTGAGTTCGTTCGCACTCGTACTTTATATCCTAAGTTAGGCTTGTTGCAGATTTTTGATGGTAAACAACTAGCGTTGATTGATCCTATTGCTATTGATGATTTATCCCCGTTTTGGCAACTACTTACTAACGAAAATATTGTTAAAGTACTTCATGCATGCTCTGAAGATTTAGAAGTGTTTTTAACCAGTGCGAACTGTAAGCCGGTTAACTTAATTGATAGTCAAATTATTATGTCATTTCTTGGTCATGGCTTATCAATGGGATACGCTGCTATGGTTGAGCATTATACCGGCATTGAACTTGATAAGTCAGAGTCGCGTACTGATTGGACGAAAAGACCTTTAACTCAGAAACAACTCGATTATGCGAGTGCTGATGTTGATTATTTATTTCAACTTTATCCCAAGTTAATTACTGAAATAGAACAAGCGGGCCGGTTAGATTATGCTAAGCAAGAAACGCAATTATTAGTAGAGCGAAAGTTTACCCCTATTGACGAAGACAACCTATATCGCCAAATGAAATTGGCTTGTCGATTGAACTCTCAACAGCTTAATACGTTGCAGCACCTTGCTCGTTGGCGCTTCCAGCAAGCTAAAAAACGCGATTTACCTATCGGTTTTGTTGCTAAAGATCATACTCTAATGGCAATAGCGCAACATAACCCACAAAATATTGATGTTATGAATAAGCTTAAAGGGACTGAGTTATTAGATATTCGCCATAAAGGTAAATCAATGCTGTCGATAGTCAAGCAAGCCTCACAAACTAGCGAGAGTGATTACCCTACCAAAATTACCCGTTTAGATGAACAACCAGGTTACAAGCAAATTTTTAAAGCAGTGAAAGCGTTTATTCTTAATATTGCTGAGCAGCAGGGCCTGGCAATAGAGAATTTAGCGTCTAAAAAACAAATAAATCAATTTTTAACTTGGCACTTTAACGTTAATGATGTCAGAGCGTTAGCTTCTGAATCGTCGACTAAAACACCCATTCCTAATGTTGATATTTTAATGGGTTGGCGTAACAAACTATTTGGTCAAATATTACAAGCATTTGCTGATAATGACTTTAAAGCGTAAATCACGCTTTATTTGTTAAGTGTAGTAGCTCAAATCAAACCTACAGCCCAAAAAGCCATCACTGATCTTGCCTCAAAATAGTAGATCATTAATGTTAACTTTGTGCGCATTGGGCAATTAACCTCTTTCAAACTTAAATTTCCGCTGCGGTGTAAAAAAACTGTCATTTAATGAAAGTTTATCAAAGTGAATATTTTCCTTTTTTCGTCAGTTTTTTTTACAGTTGGAACTTTCAAAATTTTGCTGTTAATGGTGGTTCATCGCATCTAGTTGAATTGTTGCATATAAATTTTATAGGAATGATTTATGCTTGTGGAAGATACTGTATTCTAAAGTAATGCAATGATTGAGTAATAGTTGGCGTGTGTGATTGAAAGCAACGATATTATTGGATATTTAGACCATTTAAAAAGATCACTTAGTTAGTCTGATTGGTATCATGATGATTGTAGAAAGAAGGGTTAAATTACAACGAACAGAAAACTGTTTGGAAAAATCATCTATTTACCGATAAATAGCACTTGTAAAGGCATTTTAAATTGATTTTTTTACTTCGATTCACCCGTAAAATAGATAACTATATATTAGCTATCGCAAGTAGATAAAATTGCTATATTACCATTGGTTCAAGCGGCTACATAAGTTATAAACCAACGATATAGATATAGTAGTTAATCATTCAAATTTACACTTTATAAAAAGTAGAGTAATTTAATGAGCATATCAGGGATTAAAAAAATGTTATCAAGTCTTCATCGTAGACGACGAGTAATAGAAAGCTACGAATGGTGGGATTACCTCAATTATGCACAAAAATTTTCAGTTAGTTCTTTATACAAATTTGGATATAACATTAGCTTTGTTCGAAGAATTGGACACTTAAGTATCGTAGTCATGCATATTAATGGTAGTGAAGCCACTGTTGATCAGGATGGCCTAATAGACACGCATCCTGATATTAAAACCCGTAAAAGGTAATAAGTTACTATGTAACATTCCACTGTGACTAATTTATAATTACTTGACTACACATTAAACATTTTTTAAGATTTACTTTAGGCTTAAGGGAGCAGCTCATTTAAAATCGTGGTGACTAAACTAAATCTCGCTTGTTCTCCTTCATTTGCCCTAACAAATTTGAATTTGTTTGGCGGCACCATTTTATACACAGTGGGCTGCTTTTGTACTAAGCGCATTAACTGCATAGGATCTACCTTAGTATGATCGCTAAATTCAATTGAGCCACCAGTATTGTTAGCTTCTATTCGGTTAATGCCAATAGCTTGCGCTTTTAAGCGTAGTTTAGCGATGTGAATTAAATTCTTAGTTGCTTGTGGTAGTAGACCAAAGCGATCAATTAATTCTACTTGTACATCATCTAACTGGTTTTTATTTTTACAACTGGCAATACGTTTATATAAACTTAAACGCATACTAACATCGAAAATATAATCTTCAGGGATAAGTGCCGCTAACCGTAATTCTATTTCGGTTTGTTTTGCCGTTACTTGGCTTAATGATAGTTGCTTACCTTCTTTTAACGCTTCAACCGCGTGATCAAGCATTTCCATGTATAAGCTAAAACCTACTTGGCTCATTGAGCCAGATTGATCTTCACCGAGTAATTCACCAGCACCACGAATTTCTAAATCATGGGTGGCTAAGGTAAAACCTGCACCGAGATCTTCTAATGAAGCAATCGCTTCAAGGCGTTTTTTGGCATCTTTGGTAATTCGTTTTTCATGGGGTGTTAATAAATATGCGTAAGCTTGATGGTGCGAGCGACCAACACGTCCACGCAGCTGATGTAACTGGGCTAAGCCTAAATGGTCAGCTCTGTCCATTATTATCGTATTTGCGCTAGGTACATCAATGCCCGTTTCAATAATGGTAGTACAAACAATGACATTAAAACGTTGATGATAAAAGTCACTCATTATACGTTCAAGATCACGCTCACGCATTTGTCCATGGGCTGTTACTACCCGAGCTTCGGGTACTAATGTTTGAATATCAGCAGCCGTTTTTTCGATGGTATCAACATGGTTGTGTAAGAAATAAACCTGCCCACCACGAAGGGTTTCACGCAAAATAGCTTCACGTATTAAGGCTTCATCTCGTTGACGAACAAATGTTTTTACCGCTAATCGTTTTGCCGGTGGTGTGGCTATTATAGATAAATCACGCATACCGCCCATCGCCATATTTAGCGTTCTGGGAATAGGGGTTGCGGTTAGGGTTAAAATATCGACATTGCTGCGTAATTTTTTAATCTTCTCTTTTTGCTTTACCCCAAATCGATGTTCTTCATCAACAACTAATAGCCCAAGATCTTTATATTTTATGCTGTTTTGTAGCAGCTTATGCGTGCCAATTAAAATATCTATTTGCCCTGATTCAACTTCTTTGACAACTTCGTTTTGCTGTTTTGTGGTTTTAAAGCGCGATAATACTTCAATTGCTACTGGCCAGTTAGCAAAGCGATCACGAAAGTTTTCATAATGTTGTTGGGCAAGTAGCGTGGTTGGCACTAATATAGCCACTTGTTTACCATCATTCACTGCAACAAAAGCGGCGCGCATTGCCACTTCGGTTTTACCAAAGCCGACATCGCCACACACTAATCTGTCCATGGCTTTTGAGGACAGCATATCGCTTACTACGGCATTAATGGTCTGTTGTTGATCGAAGGTTTCTTCAAAGCCAAAACTGTCACTAAAGGCTAAGTAATCGTCTTTGTCACGTTTAAAAGCATAACCCGTATTGCTAGCGCGCTTTGCATATATATCTAGCAGTTCAGCGGCAACATCGCGAACTTTTTCCGCGGCTTTTTGTTTAGCCTTACTCCAAGCCTCACTACCGAGTTTATGTAGTGGTGCATTTTCACTGTTAGTACCTGAATAGCGGCTAATAAGGTGTAATGAGGCAACAGGTACATATAGTTTGGCATCGTTAGCATAACTAAGCATTAAAAATTCGGTAACAATACCGCCAGTTTCAAGCGTTTGTAAACCTAAGTATCTACCTATGCCATGATCTATATGCACTACTGCTTGCCCGATAGTTAGCTCGGCTAAGTTCTTAAAGATAGCATCGGTGCTGATATCTTGAGATTTATTACGTCGTCTTGACTGGCGAACATGATCGCCTAATAACTCTGCTTCGGTTACTAACGCGATAGCATTTTTCTTAGCTGTTCCTTTAGATTGAAAGGTAAAGCCCTGACTAAGCGCATTAACACTAATGCCTAATTTTTCATTCGATTCGATAAAATCATCAATACAACTAAACAAAGTTGGCTTGATGTTATCTCGGGCAAGTAACTCTAATACACTTTCACGGCGACCTTGGCTTTCGGCAATAAATAAAATTTTATCTGGCGTTTCTTTATCACTAATATAAAGGTTAATTAATTCAAAAGGTTGCTTTAATTTATGGTCTATTGTTAAATCGGGTAGAGGGATAACATCAAAAATAATATCACTGGTTTTGGTATTTTCTTCATCAAGCTTTACTACCGTTGTTACATCTTTGATGGAGATGCGATCAAAAGGCTTTAATGCGCTATAAAGCTGATCACTATTTAAAAAAAGTTGTTCAGGTGGTAGTAAAGGTCTGGTTGGATCATAACGACGGTTTTCATAACGATAATCAATATCTAACCAATACTGCGATATTGATTTGTCTAGATCACCGTTGACAACAATCAGCGTATTTTCGGATAAGTAATCACACAGAGTACTGGTTGGAAAGCTATCACTATTATCATTTTTATTATGTGTAACAGCGAAAAAAAGTGGTAAATAATACTCTATGCCAGCAGGTAATATGCCATTACTGACTTGGTGGTAAATAGACTCTTTATGAATGTTGCCACTAAACAGTTCTCGGTATTGGTTTCTAAATAAGTTAATGCCTGCTTCGTCAACTGGAAATTCATGGGCAGGTAATAAATTAATTTTATCTATTTTATCTTTAGAACGTTGGCTTTCAGGGTCAAACAACCTGATTTCATCAATTTCATCATCGAAGAAATCTAAACGAAAGGGCGTTTTACTACCCATTGGAAATAAGTCTAAAATGGCGCCACGTGCAGAGAACTCGCCATGCTCCATTACTTGATCGACACAACGATAGCCGCTGGCTTCTAAGTCTTTCCTTAATTGATGTAAATCTTTTTTATCACCTTTGTTAATGATTAAACTGTTTGCTTCTAAATATTTTTTAGGCGCTAAGCGTTGTACTAAAGTGGTTACAGGCACAATGACTATGCCTCTTTCCATACGGGATAGTTGGTAAAGTGTCACTAAGCGTTGTGAAATAATATCTTGGTGAGGTGAAAACGTGTCATAAGGTAAAGTTTCCCAATCAGGAAACAAACAAATGTCTATCGCAGGGTTAGTCTCATCATTAATGATATCTTTTTCTGACTTAACTAAGCTGAGTAACTCTTGCTCTATACGTAGTGCTGATGGCGTATCATGAGTAATCAATAATATCGGGATATCAGCGGCTTTAGCACCCTGATATAGCGCTACGCTGCTAGCACTACCATAGAGGTTATGCCAACTTTTTTTGTCGGGATTTTTGCTGCGTCGCTTAGCTAATATAGGGGTTAACAGCTTACTTGATTTACTCATGACTACCTTATAGTTTTCTGACTACAAAAATATTATTGGCTATTCTAATTAAGCTAGCGAAAAATCGCTAGCGCTATGTGTTTTTTCATTGTTTTAGTTTATTTATGGCGCGGTAGTAATTGATAAATACTAAATAGCTGTGCATGGTAATGAGAATTATTATCGTCAGGGCTGTGGTTTGAATTTAATCTACTTCAACATACAAACAACAGCTATTAAACGTATTCGCCAAAGGTGCATTATGCAGAAGATGAGGATAATCCAGAATTACTTTCGTTTTGGTTTATGGCTGAGCAAACTTTGTTTATGGGCAGTAATACCTTATCTGATGAAGACGCACGTTGGCAATTGTATTAAGGGGAAGTTACTGATTGATATTATTGTATATTTAAGTTATTCAAAAATGTTCATTTAGTTATTGTAGTTGGTATAACGATTCATGATGTCATATTTCTATTTGATTATTATGTAGGCACACAAACAACATTAGAATGGTAAGTAAGTAAGTAAGTAAGTAAGTAAATAAGTAAGTAAGTAAGTTAGTTTTCTTTTATTTTTTAACTCGCTATCCCGTGTTTTTCATTAATATCACGACTTATATTTATGCTGATTTAAATAGTCATATTCATAAGTCTTTTTATTTTCCTCAATAATCATAAGTGTATAAAAATTGTAAGAAATAATTGCTTGTGCTTGGGCATTATTAAAAAAAATGGCATGATAGAGTAATTATACCAATCTTACTAACTATGTGATCATTTCTACTTGTGAAAAGCACCAACTACTTCGTTATTTATTTAATAATTAGAACAACTAGTTATTAAAATAAATGTCTTGTATTTGGCACTTTTTCCTACGTATAAAATAGCTCACTTAATTAATGAAATTGGTATTACTCAATTTTTAATTACTATTATTTATTTGATAGAAATCAGGTATAACTCTTGGTTACCCACAAGGAAAAAACATGGTATTTTCACGCTTTACCTCGCCACCATTAACCGATTTTATTGTTATTAAGCTTAGCTTAGCGGTATGTTTATCTATTATTTCACTCGTTAGCCAAGCTAATAACGTGCAAAAGGTAACGGTTGAACGTGCTGAGCAGTTACTGTTTTATCCGGAGCAAAAAGCGACAGCCATAAGTAAAGCCATTAACCATGCGCAAGTGCCAGCACAAATTTCAGCGCAAGTTGCCAGTATTAATGTGCGACTTGGTGACCTTGTTGAAAAAAATGAGGTACTGGTTAGCTTAGATTGCCAAGATAAAAAAATTGATTTAACTCGGCAGAAGTCACTGCAAGTCGCGGCCAAGGCACGGTTATCATTGGCCAGACGTGATCTAGAGCGTTCAGAACAGTTGAAAAAAAATCGTCATATTGGCGAAGCTGAGCTTGATGATAGTGAAGTAAGTGTTACGGTTGCACAGGAAAAATTTCGTCAAGTAAATAGCGATGAAAAATCAGCAAGCCTTGCGGTACAACGCTGTGAAGTTATCGCACCTTTTACTGGTGTGGTAAGTGCGCGCTTAGTAAGTGAAGGTGATTATGTAAATACTGGTCAGCCATTAGTAAAAATCTTAGAAAAAGACAATATCGAAATTGAAGCACAAATCCCTCTGGATCAAATATCAAATTTTCGCCAAGCAGGTCAATACCACTTCATTAGTCATGGTAAAAAACACCCGATTCAAGTGAGAAATATTGTTGATTTTGTTGCCAGTAATAGCCGTTCACAAGTCGTTACCTTTAGTTTGGAAAATCAGTTTTTAGGCAACGTTAATAGCCCCATACTTGTTGGCATGAATGGCATGGTAAGTTGGCAAAGTAAGCGCAGCTTCTTACCTGCGCATTTACTGACCCAGCGAAAAGGTCGATATGGCATTTTTGTGACCGAGAAAAAAGCAGATCAAACTATCGCCAAATTTATTGAATTGCCTAACGCACAAGAGGGAAGACCTTTTGAGTTAGTCATGGATAAAAACAAAGGTGTTATTGTTGACGGTAGACACCGAATTAATATTGGTTCACTTATTTCTGTTAGTCATGCTGTTAGTAATAAGTGAGAATAAAATATGCTTATTAGTCTAATTAAAAATCATGTTTTTACCAACCTAACTTTTGCTTTAGTGTTATTGGTTGGTTTTGTTAGTTACCAAAATTTACCACGTGAACAAGACCCGACTGTTAACTTCAACTGGATACAAGTGACAACTATTTTGCCTGGCGCTTCAGCAGAAGACGTTGAGCAAAAAGTCACCCTGCCAATGGAGGAGGCAATTGAAAAATTACAGGACATGAAATTTGTCTCGAGTAATTCACGTGAGAGTATTTCAAGCATTTTGATTCGCTTTCAAGATGTAGGTGATCGTATATTCGATAAACGTGTTTCAGATTTGCGTCGTGAAATCCAAAATGTTGAAGATAAATTGCCGATTGAAGTTGAACGGCCACTAATTTTTGAAGTCACCTCTTCCAATGCTTTTCCTAGCGCCACAGTGTTAGTGCATGGCGCGGCTAATGATGAAAACTTACGCGAAAAAGCGCGTGCAGTTGAGCGTGATTTAGCGCGTATAAAGGGAGTTGATCGGGTTCAACCTACTGCGCTGTATGAGCCTGAATTACAAATTCAGTTTGATGTAGATAAGTTGCAAGCCTTGGGAGTGTCGCCAATCGATATTACCGATACCATAAGAATGTTTTTTCAAGATGTTTCAGCGGGGTCTGCCAATATTGCTGCTGAGCGTTGGTTGGTACGTGTAGATGGTACAAGTGTTGAACCTAGCGTAATTGCCCAACTCCCTATTATTAGTGCTAATTTAACGCAGCTAGTCCGTATTGGTGAGGTGGCAGAGGTTGTCCGCGCGCGAGCAAAAGCTGACAAACTCGTCAGTTACCAAGGTCGTCCAGCAGTCATGTTGGCAGTAATGAAAAGGGAAAAATCAAATACGTTAGCGTTGGTTGAACGTATTAATGATTACATCATCGAAAAAAATAAAAATGCTGATGGTTTATCGGTCATTATTACCTTAGCAGATGACCAAACGTTAATAACCAAAAATGCCTTAAATATTATGCAAACCAATGCCATCTTCGGTTTACTGTTTGTGATGTTAATTACTTGGCTATTTTTAGGCAGTAAAATTTCCATTTTGATTACTATCGGTATTCCCTTTACCTTAGCGGGCACTTTCTTTGTGCTTGAACTTTTGGGACAAACCTTAAATACTTCGGTGTTTCTCGGTATTGTTATTGCATTAGGTATGTTGGTAGATGATGCCGTTGTCGTCGTTGAATCTATTTATAACCGCTTACGTCATGGCGGTGAAAGTGCGTTTAAATCGATAAGTGAAGGGCTATTTGAAGTTATTGGTCCCGTTACCGCATCAGTATTAACAACCATGGCCGCTTTTTTGCCGCTTATGTTACTACCGGGTATTTTAGGGCAGTTTATGATGGTTATTCCAATGGTTGTGACTATTGCACTAGCCATTAGTTTAATTGAAGCCTTTTGGATGTTACCTGGGCATATCATGGCAACCAAAATAAACTTTAATCAACCAACAAAAGTGCAATTGTTACGGCATAAATTTACCCATTGGCTAAGAATTAAATACTGTAAAGGTTTGCTTAAAGTACTACGTAAACCTATTCGAACGATAATGGTGTTGGTAATGTTGTTAGCCATGGCGGTTAGCGCACTCGCGGCAGGTCTTATTAAAGTTGATTTTTTTGCCTCAGACCAATTACGTTTGTTTTACGTTAATGTCAGTATGCCTACCAGTACCTCTTTACAAGGAACATTAGACAAAATGCTAACCATTGAAAAAGTGGTTAACAAGCATGTTAAAGAAAGTGAGGTGAGAACTGTGGTCAGTTATGCTGGTCAGCAGTATACTGAAATGGAGCCTTTGTTTGGGGATCATTATGGTCAAATACTGGTTAGCTTAAACCCAGCAGAGAGTGACGAACGCACCGTTGATGAAATTATAGATTCAATGCGTGAAGACGTTACTAGCGTTGCTGGGCCGATGAATATTTCTTTCTTAACATTGGCTGGCGGACCCCCTACGAGTAAACCTATCAGTGTTAAAGTAAGAGGTAATGATTATGGTGAACTTAGATTAGCAACAGATGAACTTGCTCGTTTTATGGGAAAAAATCCATACTTTATCGATATTAGTGACGATGATAGCGCAGGGCGTTTTGGGCTAACATTAAAGCTTAACAATGATGCCATTTACCGCACGGGCATTAGACCAGATGTGGTGATGCGTACGATTAAATTACTAGTGGATGGTGAAATTGCTAGTCAAATTCAACATCAAGGCGATCAAGTATCTGTTCGTGTTCAATCGGCTAAGGCGCTTGAGCGTAGCTTTGACAATATTGAAGACGTTTTAGCCATGCAATTACCATTACCTAATGGTAATAAAGTACCCTTGGGAGAGTTGGTCGATATCACTACCGCACAAGTAAAAGGTAATTTACGCCATTATAACTTTAAACGTACTATCACCCTTGAATCTAATATTAACAAAGTGATGCTTAATACGGTTGAAGCCAATAAGTTATTACAAGATTATTGGCCTACTATCATGGAAAAATACCCAAATGTCGATTTAGACTTTTCTGGTGAACTTGATGATATTCAAGAAAGCATGGATGCGATTGGCGTACTCTTTTTATTTGGTTTAGCGTTAATGTATCTAATTTTAGCGACCCAATTTAGCAGTTACTTTCAACCATTGATGATTTTAGCTACCGTACCTATGGCATTTACGGGAGTTATTTTAGGATTGATTGTTACTGGTAACCCATTAAGTTTATTTACCATGTACGGAATTGTCGCCTTAGCGGGTATTGCTGTTAATTCTGCAATTGTTTTGATTTCAAAAGCAAATAGTAATATTGAAGACGGTATGACTTTATTACATGCAACTTTTTATGCTGCAAGACGAAGAATGTTACCTATTATCATTACGACTTTTACCACAGTAGCTGGCTTATTCTCACTGGCAACGGGGTTAGGTGGTAACTCCTTAATTTGGGCGCCTGTAGCAACATCTATTGTTTGGGGGTTAATGTTTTCAGCGGTATTGTCGATGTTTATTGTGCCAGCAATATATTTACTATCAATGAAAAAATCTTATCGTAAACGCCAACTAAAGTAGTCATTTACTGTAAGTTAATTGATATAAGGATAATCTGTTTTACCCTTATATCATTGAAAAATATTTTGATTTAACTTAGGGGCTGTTGATCTTTCCCGGTTAAATTTTGTTCGAGATAAAAGCATTTTAATCGCGGCGAGTAGTGTGTAGCCTAGTCATTCTAAGCAAGTACTACTCAACAATGAGTAAAACGCTTTTAGCCGAATCCTTCGGACAGCGTTTGTTGGTCATTTTTACAGCGTTATCGCCTTTTTATGTGACGCTACATGGATGTAGCTTATTAGACAGTGCAGGAGCATATTGTCCTGAACAACCACATGACAAAAGCTCTGCCTTGTATAAATACCCAACAAACAGCTGCAAAAACAATCTCGAAAGATCAACAGACCCTAATCTAACTTAATTGTATTTTCGAAAATATAAACCTATTTACAGCATGCCTCATGTTTGAAAATAGTATTGATACAAAGAATGACTTACCGCATTTCAATAATAATATTTTTGACAAAAACATTATTTACGACTAAACCTAATAGTACTGCTTGGTTAACGTTTTATCTGATGAAAAACGGTTAATTTAAGTAGTACCCCCCATGGACTATTTTACAAGGAATTAAATAATGTCAAATCAGATCAAAAATCACGTTCTACCTCATGTTAAACGTTGCGCTGTAATAGGCCTTTCCTTTTTGTTAACGCTAACGAGTACTGTTAGTTTTGCTCAATCGAATAAAATTATCACAAAGAATGAAAGTGCGGTTGCGTCAGTTAAAAGCCAGGCAGCGGTGGTTTATTTGAACAAGTCATCTATAGAGCAATTAGTGACCTTAAAAGGAATAGGCCATAAGAAAGCGCAAGCCATCTTAGTGTATAGAAAACAAATAGGTGGGTTTAAATCAGTGAGTGAATTAATAAAAGTAAAAGGTGTAGGTGAAAAGATCTTAATAGATAACAAGGAGCGACTTAAAATATAACATCGACAGCATGAATTGTTTATTTCAGAAAGTCAGCAGTTTGCTGACTTTTTATCTTTGTAACGGAAATGACTAAAAGAAAAATCATTATTCCATTTAATTATAACAAAGGTGTTTGTTATATGGAAAAAAATTATTAGATGTGGCATTCTTGCTCCATCAATTTTTATCAACATTTGTATTGGCAATGAATTTAACCCATTTAAAAAAATTAGAAGCTGAATCTATTCACATTTTTCGCGAAGTAGCCGCTGAATTTGATAACCCAGTAATGCTATATTCTGTCGGTAAAGATTCTGCCGTCCTGCTACATCTTGCCCGCAAAGCTTTTGCGCCGGGTAAAATTCCTTTCCCGTTATTGCATGTTGATACGAATTGGAAGTTTAAAGAAATGATAGCCTTTCGTGATCAAATGGCGAAAGACTATGACTTTGAGTTACTTGTTCATCAAAACCCTGAAGGTATCGAAATGGGGATGGGGCCATTTACTCACGGTAGCGCTACGCATACCGATGTAATGAAAACCCAAGGTTTAAAACAAGCGTTAAATAAATATGGTTTTGATGCTGCTTTTGGCGGTGCTCGTCGCGACGAAGAAAAATCACGTGCTAAAGAGCGTGTATATTCATTTCGTGATGAAAATCATCGTTGGGATCCAAAAAGTCAACGTCCAGAGTTATGGAATATCTATAATGGCAAGGTTCATAAAGGTGAAAGTATTCGTGTTTTCCCATTATCTAATTGGACAGAGCTTGATATTTGGCAATATATCTATTTAGAAAGTATTCCAATTGTACCGCTTTATCTTGCTGAAAAACGTCCTGTAGTTGAGCGTGATGGCACCTTAATTATGGTTGATGATGATCGTATGCCTATTGGTGACGATGAAGAAGTGCAAATGAAGAGTGTGCGCTTTAGAACCTTAGGTTGTTATCCGTTAACAGGAGCTGTTGAGTCAACAGCTACGACGTTACCTGAAATTATTCAAGAAATGTTATTAACCAAAACCTCAGAGCGTCAAGGTCGTGTTATTGATCACGATAGTGCTGGCTCAATGGAAAAGAAAAAGATGGAAGGGTATTTTTAACTACCCCTTAAAAATCTTTATTCTCAATTACATTTTATTTGATCGAAATTTTGCTAGGAAAAAAATATGAGTCATCAATCAGACTTAATCGAAGACGATATTCAAGCTTATTTAAAGCAACATGAAAACAAAGAGTTAGTACGGTTTTTAACCTGCGGCAGCGTAGATGATGGTAAAAGTACCTTAATTGGTCGTTTATTACATGATTCAAAAATGATCTTTGAAGATCAACTTGCTGCTATTGAAAAAGATTCGAAAAAATCAGGCACTACCGGCGATACCATTGATTTAGCGTTATTGGTTGATGGTTTACAATCTGAACGTGAACAAGGTATTACCATTGACGTAGCTTACCGCTACTTTTCAACAGATAAGCGTAAGTTTATTATTGCTGACACCCCTGGTCATGAGCAATATACGCGTAATATGGCAACAGGTGCTTCAACCTGTGATATTGCTATTATCTTGATTGATGCTCGCTACGGCGTGCAAGTTCAAACCCGCCGCCATTCATTTATTTGTTCATTATTGGGCATTAAACATATTATTGTTGCGGTTAATAAAATGGACTTGGTTGATTACTCGCAAGAGCGTTATCAAGCCATTAAAAAAGATTACCGTGAATTTACCGAGTCACTTGAATTTTCTGATGTACGTTTTATACCTATGTCGGCTCTTAATGGCGATAACGTTGTTGAAGAAAGTGAAAATATGCCTTGGTATCCTGGCGCTACAATGATGAAACTGCTTAATACCATGGATGTTAAAGAGCAAAATGAATTTACTGAGCTGCGTTTCCAAGTACAGTATGTCAACCGTCCCAATTTAGATTTCCGTGGTTTTGCTGGTACGCTTGCTTCCGGTCATGTATTGGTTGGCGATACTATTGTAGCCTTACCTTCAGGTAAAGAAAGTGTTGTTAAAGAAATAGTTACCTTTGATGGTAATATCGACCGTGCAGATAAAGGCATGGCGGTAACGTTAACCTTAGAAGATGAAATTGATATCAGTCGCGGTGAATTGATTGTTAAAAAAGACAGTTTACCGACTTCAGCCAAAGAGCTAAATGCTACCGTAGTGTGGATGCATGAAAATGAACTAGAGCCAGGGCGTGAATATTTCATCAAACACGGCAGTAAAATGACCACAGGTCATGCAAGCAAAATCGTGAACAAGTATGATGTTAATACCATGGAAAAATTGTCTTCATCTCAGCTAGCGGTGAATGATATTGGTACCGTTGATTTTGTTATTAGTGAAGCGCTACATTTTGATGATTATCAAGAAAACCGTGGTACGGGTGCATTTATCATTATCGACCGTTTGAGCAATGTTACCGTTGGTGCTGGTATGATAAATCACGCTATTGATGATCAAGTTCATGAGTATTCAACTTTTGAATTAGAGTTAAATGCCTTAGTTCGTAAGCAGTTCCCTCATTGGGGTGCACGTGATATTACTAAATAGCTATTCACAATTCACTTTATTGCAGTAGCGCTTAATTAATGCGTAAAAAGTACTCATTGACTATCGTTAATGAGTACTTTTTTCTTTCACTAGAATACTACTGCTTAAAGTTGAACATTAAGTTATTAGGAAATATTTAGTCTAATACCGGTTTCATTAAGTTTGTGATCTTGTTGTACGTAGGAAAAAAATTTCAGGGCAAGGCGCTCGATTGAGTAATAGCTGGCTATTAGGATTGAGAGCAACGCCGACATGAACTATTTTAACCAGTACAAGTGAGCAATAATTTAATCAAATTGGTATAAGTTTTAATAAGTAACATTAGGATGATAATGACAATAGAACAGTGGTTGATGATAGCGGTTTTTATCGCCACTTTTGTTGGTTTACTTAACTATCAAAAAGTACCGGAACGGGTGTTTTCAGTAACGGTACTTGCTTGCTTAATGCTGTCTTTTGTTAGTGTTGACGATATTCTCGCTAATGCAGTAAATCCTGGTTTAGTTACCTTAATTTTACTAGTACTTTGTTCATTTTCTTTTGAACGTACCAGTATTCTACGCCGTATGAGTTATCGCGTTTTTAATGGCTCTAAAATTAACTCAATGCTACGGCTTTTGATTGGCACTGCATTTGCCTCTGCCATCATGAGTAATACTGCCGTTGTGGCAACGCTTATTAATAGCGTAAAAAATAATAAATTGATCAACCCCGGGAAATTATTATTACCCCTATCTTATGCTGCCATTTTAGGTGGCACTCTCACACTCGTTGGCACCTCTACCAACCTTATTGTTAATAGCCTGTTACTTAAACAAGGGCTGGCTGGCTTTAGCTTTTTTGATTTTACTGCTATTGGTATAGTCGCATTAGTGCTCTGCTTATTGTTAGTTATTCTACGCGCTAGATCGTTGCCGAATATAGAGCAAAATCAATTGTTAGCACAAGATTATTTACTTGAAGCAGAAGTTGCTTCTGACTCTAAGTTAGTTAACAAAACCATTGAAGAAAATGGTTTAAGAAATTTAGATGCGCTATTTTTAGTTGAAATTGTGCGTCAAGAACGTTTAATCACACCTGTTACACCAGACGAAAGAGTACAAGCAGGAGATAAGCTGATCTTTAGTGGTGATATTTCAAAAGTATTAACATTGCAACAGTTTGATGGGTTAACGCTATTTGCTGAGCAAGATGATTTATTGCGTGATAATTTAACCGAAGTATTAATTAAGCATGATTCAGCTATTGCTGGAAAAACCTTAAAAAAAGCAGGTTTTCGTGCACGTTTTGATGCGGCTGTTGTTGCTGTTCGTCGAGAAGGTTGTGCGTTATCAGGAAAATTAGGTGATATTGTCTTGCAATCAGGTGATTTTTTAGTTCTTGCCGTTGGGCAAGATTTTTCTAGTCGTACAAACCTATCAAAGAACTTTTTTATATTATCAGGTCATCAAGCGGTAAATATGCTCAGTGGTTGGCGTGATCAAGCAGCAGTATGGGGATTTATACTGGCTATTTCTATCTCAGTATTAACGTCTATTTCCTTATTAAGTTGTTTATTTATTTATGTTGCGGGGCTAATTTTTAGTGGCGCCTTAACGGTAAATGAAATCAAGCGTCGTTTTCCTTTAGAAATTTGGATGATAGTACTTGGTGCACTAACCTTAGCGACAGCTATTGAAAACACTGGTTTAGCGGCTATGATAGCGGACTCTATAAAGCAACTTCTCGATGGTAGAAGTGTTTATTTAGCGTTTATTGCTATTTTTGTTTTAACATTATTAATGACTGAATTGATAACCAATAGTGCTGCCGCCGCATTAATCTTTCCTATCGCGTATAATATTGCCTTGGGCTTAGGCGTAGATCCTATCCCGTTTGTGATGGCGGTAGCTTTTGCCGCTAGCGGTTCATTTATTAGCCCTTATGGTTATCAAACTAATGTGATGGTGTATAACGCAGGCAATTACCAATTAGCTGATTTTGTAAAGTTTGGCTTACCCATTTCGATTGTCTACAGTATTACTGTAATGTTGATGATCCCTTTGATGTTTCCGTTTTAACAGTAAGCAGAGTGGTTAATTAAAATAAAAAGCATGAGTGGCTTTCACATTAGCTTCTCATATCTTTCTCAGTAAAATTTAAGATTGAGTAAATATAATGAAAACAGAAAATACCGTTTGGCATGAACAACATATAACAAAAGAACAACGTGCTAGCTTAAAGCAGCAAAAACCTTGTTTACTGTGGTATACCGGATTAAGTGGCTCTGGTAAATCAACGGTTGCCAACGCCGTGGATGCTTTATTATTTGAGTTAGGGTGTCATAGTTATTTACTCGATGGTGATAATGTCCGTCATGGTTTAAATGGTGACTTAGGCTTTAGCGATGAAGCGAGGGTTGAAAATATTCGCCGAATTGGTGAAGTATCAAAACTTTTTCTTGATGCGGGTTTAATTGTTTCTACTGCTTTTATATCTCCTTTTAGTGAGGACAGAGCAAGCGCTAGAGCGAAAATAGAACAAGGCGAATTTATTGAAGTTTATGTTGATACGCCAATAAGTGTTTGTGAAGAACGTGATCCTAAGGGCTTATATAAAAAAGCGCGTAGAGGTGAGATTAAAGAATTTACTGGTATCGATTCTGGTTATGACGTTCCTCAAAATCCAGAAATTCATGTAAAAACCGCAGAAAAATCAATACAGGATTGTGCGCAGCAAATTGTAAATTATCTAGCTGAGCAAGGCTTTATAGACAGCGGTTCTATAGAATTAGCCAAGCAGAGGTAACAACATGCATTATGATGTTTTTAATGGCGATGCTGATGGCATTATTGCTCTATTGCAACTTCGTCTGTCAAAACAAGAAGAGCAGCCAAATGAGTCTACACTTATCACAGGCGTCAAACGTGATATTAGTTTACTTACCCAAGTTGATGTGAATATAGCTACGTCTGTTACTGTACTAGATATATCCCTAGAAAAGAATAATGATGCTTTGGTTCAGTTACTCGAAAAAGAAGTAGACGTTTTTTACGTTGACCATCATAGAACGGGTGATATTCCTCAGTCAAAGCAGTTAGTGAGTTTACTCGATACTGATGCGAATACCTGTACGAGTCTTTTAGTTAATAAGCACCTTGATGGGGAATTTGTTACTTGGGCTATTGCTGCTGCTTTTGGCGATAACATGCAAGCCTCTGCAGAGGCTCTTGCTGAGCAGCAAAATTTATCAACAGCGCAACAATCTCTATTAAAGGAACTGGGTGTTTATATAAACTATAACGGCTACGGGCGTAGTGTTGATGATTTACATTTTCATCCTGAAGATTTGTTTCATAAGTTATCAAATTATATTGATCCATTCGAACTAATTCATGAGCAAGGCTCGGTGTTTTCACAACTTAAAGAAGCCTATTCAGCTGATATGCATAAAGCCAAGAATGCAGATGTACTTGTTGAAAATGCTAGTTTTAAAGCGGTACAGTTAGCCGATGAGCCATGGGCTAGACGTGTTAGTGGTGTTTTTGGTAATGAGCTAGCGAATGCTTCACCTAATAAAGCCCATGCAGTACTTACCTTAAATGCTGATAATAGTTATACCGTGAGTTTAAGAGCGCCTTTAAATAACAAACAAGGCGCAGGTGAGTTATGTGCTGGCTTTCCTACAGGCGGTGGTAGGGCTGCTGCTGCAGGTATTAACGCATTACCCCAAGAAATGCTTAGCGATTTCTTTAGTAGCGTGTCAAAATATTACTCATAAAGTATAAATTGCGTGCTAAAAAGGAATATATTACATGAGTTTATTAATTACTGGTGGTACTGGCTATATTGGTAGTCATACGATTGTTGAGTTGCAAGCTTTAGCAGATGAGCAAGATATTGTGATAGTGGATAATTTATCGAACTCTTCTACTAAAGTACTTGATCGAATTGAAAAAATAACTGGAAAAACAGTTACTTTTATCAAAGCTGATATTTGTGATTATGAGGTAATGAATAAGGTGTTTGCTCAGCATGGTATTGACGCTGTGATTCACTTTGCTGGCCATAAAGCCGTCGGTGAGTCGAGTGAAAAACCACTTAGTTATTACTATAACAATGTTTCAGGTACGATTATTTTACTTAAAGTAATGGCAGAACATAATGTTAAAAAACTTGTTTTTAGCTCTTCTGCAACCGTTTATGGTGATAATACTTCTCCACTTAATGAAGCGATGTCGACTTCGGCGACTAATCCATACGGCCAAACTAAATTGATGATTGAACATATTTTGTTTGATCTGGCAAAAAGTGATAGTGACTGGTCCATTGCTTGTTTACGCTACTTTAATCCTATTGGCGCGCATGAATCAGGTTTGATTGGTGAAAATCCAAATGGTATTCCTAATAACTTATTACCTTATGTTGCACAGGTTGCGGTTGGCCAGCTAGCTCAACTACAAGTATTTGGTGATGATTATGATACGGTAGATGGCACAGGAGTTCGTGATTATATTCACGTGGTTGATTTGGCGCTAGGGCATGTTAAAGCGTTGCAAAATCTAGATAAAATCTCAGGTTGCCAAGCAATTAACTTAGGTACAGGTAATGGCACTTCGGTATTAGAAGTTGTTAATACTTTTAAAGAAATTAGTGGCCAGAATATTCCATATAAAATAGTGCCTAGGCGTGCTGGCGATTTGGCAACAGTTTATGCTGACGCACAATTAGCGAATGATCTACTTGATTGGCAAGCAACAAGAGATTTACATGCGATGATTTCAGATACTTGGCGTTGGCAGTCAAAAAATCCACAAGGATTCTAACTTCTTAACTAGGGTCTGTTGATTTTTCGCGGTTAAATTTTGTTCGAGATAAAAGCGCTTTAATCGCGGAGAGTAGTGTGTAGCCTAGTCATTCTAAGCAAATACTATTCAACAATGAGTAAAACGCTTTTAGCCGAATCCTTCGGACAGCGTTTGTTGGTCATTTTTACGGCGTTATCGCCTTTTTATGTGACGCTACATGGATGCAGCTTATTAGACAATGCAGGAGCATATTGTCCTGAACAACCGCATGACAAGGGCTCTGTCTTGTATAAATACCCAATAAATCGCTGCAAAAACAATCTCGAAAGATCAACAGACCCTAATTGAAATTCCGAGCTGAGGCTCGGAAGTTTTAGTAGCTAAGTGGCTAATATTGTTATTTAAAGCTTCTTACTTAAACTAAATGCCCCTCTGATTTCCCCTAAAGAATAGCTTGTTGCTTGATCTTGTGGGTAATATTCTTTAAGCGCTGCTTTTGTTTCAGCAGTTAGTTCCCTGCCATGACATGTTAAACAAAGTGGCTCGGTACCTTGTGCTTTCATAAAGCGAAATTCATCTCCAACAACTACAGCTTTAGCCATTGTTTTAGCTGTTTCACCTTGTTGTTGTCTTTGATTAAACTCTTCAAGTATTGATTTTTCCCATACACTGGGTGTGGCGTTGTGGTGATTACGCGTCTTTAAACTCACACGTTTTACTTGCCATTGGGTAGACATGCTCAGGTTTTTGGCTATTGCAGGTGCTTGTAATGAACACACTTCAATCGCTTGTTGTACGCCACCTTTTGCTAGCGCTTTTTTTAACTGTGGCTTTAATGTGCCACCAAACTGCTTAACAATGGTTATGGCTTCGGCTTTTAGCGCTAAATTATCAAGTTGTTGTGCAGAAGATGAAAATGAACAGAGCAATAAAGCTGAACTAATTATAGATAATAGCGAGGTGTTTTTCTGTGGCATAGCATGTTATTTCCTGAAATTTAATCGAATGAAATTATCCTGCCAATTGACTTTGTTCATCGGCCCATGCGAGGGCTTCGTTGTAATGTTTAACAGCTTGTTCTTTGTCTAATTGTAGTTTTTCCATAACAAAATTTGTTTTCTCCCATTGAGCATGTTCAATAAACTCAACTAACTTTATGATAGCTGCCATCACGCCTTTTCGAGTGAGTAGAGGTTCTTTAATTTCATTTGCCAACGGCAATTTCTCAAGTACAACACTTAACTCTTCATCTAAAATAGCATCTATCATAGATAATAGTCCTGTTAGAAAAGCGATGGAATCATCAAGTTGTGACTTCATGTCTTTAGCAACTAGTTCACAAAATTTAGCGCGTGTCATGGCTAATTTAATTAATTCTGTTGGTTTATCTGGATTTGCAGTAACAGCAAACATTAAACCAAGGAAGCGTTTAAGCTCGCTTGAACCTAAGATAACCAACGCTTGCTTTATCGTTGATATCTCACTATGACGCCTAAACATCGCGGAATTTGCATAGCGGAGTAATTTATATGATAAAGATACATCACGTTCAAATACACTGGTTATGTTCGTTAAATCTAATTCAGGCTTAGAAGTTTCATATAATAATTCAGCCATGGCAATCTGGGATGGTGATAAGTTTTTAGCTTTTACCATTTCAGGCTTCGCAAAAAAGAATCCTTGAAAATACTTAAAACCAAGCTGTAATGCTTGGTCGTATTCTTGATAGGTTTCAACTTTTTCTGCTAACAAGTCAATATGAGGGTGATTTTTAACCGCTTCAATAATTTCTTTTACTTCGTCAAAGTTGGTTTGCTGAATATCCACTTTAATAATTTTAATAAAAGGATAAAAGTGCGACCAAACGCTTTGATGCTCATAATCATCTAAAGCAATGGTGTAACCTTTACTGTGTAAGTCTTTACAAATATTTAATAATTTCTTACCAGGTTTTATCGTTTCTAGTATTTCAATAACCACTTCTTCATTGGTTAGCATTTCAGGGTAACCTTGGCTTAAGGTTTCTAAAGTGAAATTGATAAAGGCAGGTTTACTGCCTGTAAAATCACTAATACCCATGTTGAATTTGCTCGCTTCAATCATTTTGCTAGTTGCTTCGTCACCATCTATTTCAGGGAATACATTATCTATACTATCGCGAAAAAGTAACTCATAAGCATAGAGGTTTTTGTTTGCATCTAAAATAGGCTGTCTTGCGGCATAAAAGTACATAGTTTGAGCAATATCTTTATAATAAAAACAATTAGTAATAAATATACCTGTTCTTGTTGAAGATGCAAGATTCAGCATAAAATTATCTTTTTATATTTTATATAATAACTTTCTATTTTTTCAGGAATAATGAACGCAAAGGTATATTTTTACCTAGGTTCTTGATAGCGTAGTGGGGAATTTTTTAGCCGTAATTTATACAAAATTAAAGGAGAATCGCTTGGCAGTAGGTACGTTAATTTCTTTAGCACTCTATTTCATAGTTATGTTAGGTATAGGCTTTTATGCCTATAAAAAATCTACCAGTGATGTTTCTGGTTATATGCTTGGCGGTAGAAGCTTAAGTCCTAGTGTCGCTGCACTTTCTGCTGGGGCTTCAGATATGAGTGGCTGGATGTTGATGGGCTTGCCCGGCGCTATGTATATCTCAGGAATGAGTAGTTTATGGATAGCCATAGGTTTAGTGATTGGCGCATTTTTAAATTACTTAATTGTTGCTCCTCGCCTTAGAACCTACACTGAAGTAGCAAATGACTCCATTACTTTACCTGATTTCTTTGAAAATCGCTTTAATGATAAATCACGTATGTTACGAATAGTATCATCGGTGGTTATTATTGTATTTTTTACGCTTTATACATCAAGCGGTATAGTTGCTGGCGGTAAGCTTTTTGAAAGTTCTTTTGGGCTGAACTATGAAGTGGGCTTGTATGTTACCGCAGGCGTAGTAGTAGCTTACACACTTTTTGGCGGTTTTTTAGCTGTTAGCTTAACTGACTTTGTCCAGGGCTGTATTATGTTTATCGCCTTAGTATTAGTACCTGTCGTTACTATTAATGAAGTGGGTGGGCTAGCGGAAATGCAAACGAGTATTAGTCAGATTAACCCTGATCTGTTAGATATTTTTAGTGGTGTTAGTGTGATAGGAATAATTTCCTCAATGGCATGGGGGCTAGGGTATTTTGGTCAGCCACATATTATTGTTCGATTTATGGCAATTCGCCATGTTAAAGATATGCCAACAGCACGCCGTATAGGGATGAGTTGGATGATAGTGGCAATTATCGGTGCTATGGCGACAGGATTTGCAGGTATTGCTTATGTCGCTAAAACGGGTTTAACACTTGATGATCCAGAAACGATTTTCATCGTATTATCACAAATTCTTTTTAGTCCATTAATCGCTGGTTTTCTTTTAGCGGCAATATTAGCGGCGATTATGAGTACTATTTCATCGCAGCTATTAGTCACTTCAAGCTCATTAACTGAAGATCTTTATAAAACTTTTTTACATAAGGATGCGAGTGATAAACAGCAAGTTTTAGTGGGGCGTATCTCAGTGGCTTTTGTTGCACTAGTTGCTATTTATTTAGCCTACGACCGTGATAGTTCAATATTATCTTTAGTCAGTAATGCTTGGGCTGGTTTTGGTGCGGCATTTGGCCCAGTAATTATTGGCAGTTTATATTGGAAAAAAATGACAAGAAATGGTGCATTATTAGGAATGATCACTGGCGCGGCAACAGTACTATTGTGGATTTATGCGCCAATTAACATTGACGGCCAATCATTAAGCTCACTAATGTATGAAATAGTACCAGGCTTCATTTTATGTTCACTGGTTATTTATGTTGTTAGTACTATTTCTCCACAAAATGATGTAACCATTTTAGCTAAGCATGATGAGATGTTGACACATCATGCATAAATCATACGCGCTGAATAATAAGTTTAGAAATAGGTATAAAAAATGAAATTTTCAAATACATATATTAAATTAGGTGAGCAATTTTACCATCGAGATTTACCGCAAAAATTTACTTCACCTACACTATTGTTATGGAATAAAACCTTAGCTAATAACTTACTTATACCTGAAAATTTACAAGACGATCCTATTTTGTTGTCTCAATACTTTTCAGGAAATCAGCTGCTAAATGGTGCAGAGTCAATCGCGTTAGCTTATTCAGGTCATCAGTTTGGTCACTTTAACCCTCAATTAGGTGATGGTAGAGCGCATTTACTCGGCGAAGTTTTAGACAAGGATAACATACGTCGAGATATTCAATTGAAAGGCTCTGGACAAACGGCTTTTTCAAGGCGGGGCGATGGAAAGTGCGCCTTAGCACCCGCATTGAGAGAGTACATAATGAGTGAAGCTTTATTCGCTCTTGGTGTACCAACATCGCGTTGTTTATCAGTGGTTGCTACTGGAGAAGTAATTAATAGAGGCTTAGCTAAAGCAGGCGCTGTTGTTACCCGTGTTGCCGCGAGTCATATTCGAGTTGGTACTTTTCAATACTTTGCTGCGAGAGGCGATATGGCTTCGCTACGAGCATTAGTTGACTACAGTATAAATCGTCACTTCCCTGAAATAGATGTTAATGAACATGGAGATAAAATATCGCTATCATCTGAGCAACGTATTTTGGCATTTTTGTCATCTGCTATTGATAAACAAATAACTCTTGTTGTTGAGTGGTTACGCATTGGTTTTATTCATGGGGTTATGAATACAGATAATACTGCTATTTGTGGTGAAACGCTCGATTTTGGCCCTTGTGCTATGTTAGGTGAGTATGATGAAAGTAAGGTATTTAGCTCTATTGATGAATATGGACGTTATGCATTTGGCAATCAAGGAAAAATAGCACAATGGAACATGGCTCGTTTGGCTGATTGTTTAATACCGTTATTGATAGAAGATACTGATAAGCAACTTACTAAAGAAGAACAAGAGCAACAGACGTTAACGAAGGTTGAAGCACTGATCCATCAGTACACGGATAAGTTTGAAGAAGCGTATTTTACTATGTACGGGAAAAAACTTGGTATGAAGGATACTGCGCTGCACAACAAAGCTCTGACTAGTGATTTGTTGAGCATAATGCAAACGAAAAACCTCGATTACACACAAACCTTTTTACAGCTAACAGAGTCGTTAACAGATAAGGTAAAAGCGCAAGAACTCAACAGCAAACTAGGTGATTGGTACCAAACTTGGTTGCTAGTCCTTGAGCAAGAAGAGTCTAAAAAAGGTGGTCCACAGCAAAAAGAACCTCAGCAAAACAACTATCAACAAGCCCAAAATTTAATGATAAAAAATAACCCTGTTGTTATCCCGAGAAATCATCATATTGAGGCAATACTTGAATCTTGTGAAAATACTATTGCTAGTGATTTAAGTTGTATAAATAACTCAAAGAAAAAAGTGATTAATAATATTGTTAGTGAGTTTCTTGAGGTGCTGCGCTCACCTTATCAGGAAACGGAAGCAACCAAGAAGTATCAAACCACACCCGAAGATGCGGATAAATATTATCAGACCTTTTGCGGTACCTAGCTGAATTTATAAGATGTAAATAAAAACCATTACGTTATTTTGTTCTTCAGTGTTAACTACTTGTTAATCTTATGTTGAATCAAGCGCCTTTCCGTCACATTTGTAAAAAATAATTAACTTTATTGTTGACTTAGTACATAGGTACGGAGTTTATTATATATAGGTAATTTGTCTTTATTTCAAAAGTATTAGCTACATTTTATGTTAAGTAGCGTGAGGGAAAGGTATGGGCAAAACAATGACAATTGGCAAATTAGCCAGTGAAGTAGGGATCAGCGTTGAAACTATCAGGTTTTATCAACGTCAAGGGTTAGTTTCTCAACCAGAAAAACCATTAAATGGCTTTCGGCAGTATCACTTTGACACGATAGAGCGGCTTAAGTTTATTATTAATGCCAAAAGTTTAGGCTTTACACTAAATGAAATTCGTACACTTGATAACTTATCTTCCGGATGTCAGTTATTTCATGATTTAGCTAACACTAAGTTAGAAAGTATTAAAAATGAAATATCACACTTACACAGTATAGAACAAAATATTAAGACTTTAATTGATAGCTGCAGTGCCGACTGTAACGCTGATAATTGCTCAATTGCAGAAAAAATGTATAGCTAAGCTCTTATATTCGTGTAATTAAAATATCATATAGCACAGGCATAAATTTAACAGAACGCATTACCGTTATACTGAAGAAGAGTTTATATGATAACAATAGAAAAAGATAAACTAGAAGCTGGTTTAGAGTTATCTCAGCTCGTGTTAAATCATATGGGTGCCTATGTTTCAGTTAAGGATAGAGATAAAAAGTACCTTTATGCCAATCAAAAATTAACGGCTCTTTTCAAAGAAACCTTTGATTCGATACTTGGTTTAACTGATAGTGAACTTTTTGACTTTTCCACATATTCTGATGTAACAGACAGTGATGAAAGGGTGTTAAATTTTGGTGATTGTATTGAAAAGAAAGAAATCAATATCATCAAATTGACCGATGAAAAGAAAGTCTACTTGTCATCAAAGCAGCCTATTTATAATACCCATCAGGAAATTGTCGGTGTTCTTTGTGTCTCAACAGATATTACTGAAAGTCACTATTTACAAGAGAAGCTAGAAATTGAAGCGACCACAGATCCATTAACGGGTTTGTTTAATCGTCGTCTTTTCTTTAAATTAGCCGATCAATTTCTATCTGAATCTATTCGTCATAATAAATATTTGTCTTTAATCATGTTAGATATTGATTTATTTAAAGGCATAAATGATGAGTATGGACACCTTATTGGTGATCAAGTTATTAAATTTGTTGCATCTAAAGCGAAAAGTTTACTGCGAAAAGAAGATATCATTGCTAGAGTTGGCGGGGAAGAATATGTAGTATTACTCCCCAATACTCATAGTGAAGCCGCACAGGTAATTGCTGAAAAAATAAGAATGTCGATAGATTCCTCTTCTATCACTGGCGATTGGTCTGGGAGGATTCAACCAAAAATAAGTTTAGGGGTTTCTAGTTATACTGAAGGGGATAGTGACTTTTATGAAATTTATTCTCGTTCTGATAAAGCGCTCTACCAAGCAAAGTCTACCGGACGAAATAAAAGCTGTATGCATGAAAAGTGTATGGTTCAGTAATTAATTTAGTGTGATTTTTGCTTTGTTCCTCTCTCTAATTTATTAAATCGAGAGAAAGGAACATTGTGTACTTATATGGCTCTGTTCCATGATACTGTTGTCTATGCTATAAACGTTGATTTTATATACCTTGTAGGTCGCCCTTTAGGGCGACAATGTGATGGACTAAAGCCCAACCTACATAGTGATAAGAACATTTAAAAAAATTCAACAACAACGTGCTACAACAGAGCTACTTATATAGACCAAGTAATATTGTCGTTAATAGCACGTTGCCACACCTCTAATGATTCATTTTTATCAGCAACAACAAGAATGTTCGTATTTTGGAATCCAAGTGACTCACCTTGTAGCTTATTATCACTAAATTTATTAGTGAAGGATAAATGCTCTTTTTTCGGCACAATGAACACTGCTACCGTATCGGTTAATCCTTGATAGACTAGATGTAAGCTTTTCATGCCATCAAAACGACAATAATCTGCTGATATCAATTCTCCCAATGATTCATTAAAGCCGCCATTAAAGGTGGCCATTTTTTTATTCAATGTCGTTAAACTAACTCGGTTGCTATCATCATTATAAAAATTGTTTTCTTCATGGTAAACATGCGCTAATGCGTAATCACCTAAATTAGTATAACTACTTGAAAATTGTAAGTAGTTAACCACTAACCCGGCAACGATAGCGACAGATGCTGCTAGCGCTAAATGCACTCGAGATTTACGTTTTTCTTGTTGATGGCTGGCTAATGTTTGACGTAACAATAGCTTGTTACATAGATCATCAGGTACCGGAATATTCATTGCTTGCTTTAATTGTTCATCAAATAAACAAAGTTCATGGGCAAGTTGCTTTTTAGCAGGATCTGCATTTTGTGCCGCAATGATATCTTCATCTTGGCTAGTTGGATCAGCGTATATACTACGTCTATATTGTAAGTCATCCATTTTATTTGTGGGGTTATCAATTTTAGGCATATCGCGATCACTCGTGTGATTATCATTCATGGAGAAGCCTTATTTTTCCTGGCTCTTTTTCTAAAGCATCTTTTAACTGGTTACGGGCTCTAAATAAACGTGTCATTACCGTGTTTTTATTCAAATTTAACATGCTAGCGATATCTTCTCCGCTGTAGCCACCTAGCACTTGTAATACTAATGGCTCAGAATATTCAGGAGGTAATTGTGCTATTTTATCTCTTAACCACTGATTTTCTATTACTTGCTCAGTAGTAGTCGATTGTGTATCCATAATACTGGCTTCTTCGTATTCACTCATATCAAAACGCTTGCGTTCAAAGCGCCTAGCATTTTCGCGTCTTAGTATAGTTATCAACCATGATTTTGCTGCTTTTTCATCTTTCAATGAATCAAGTGCGCGCCATGCCCTTAAAAAGGTTTCTTGCACTAAGTCTTCGGCTACCTGCTTGTCGTGCGTTAACCAATACGCATATCGGTATAGATCGCCGTGCAGAGCTTTTACTAATGCTTCGTATCTAACTTGTTTTGTCGCCATAGTGTTACTATTTTTAGAGGGTTCAGTATCTAAGACCTGAGCAGGTGTTTTTTTATTTCCAAATATTTTCATTTTTTGAACTTAGTTTGGATTTAATATGAACTTGCTGGTAGCGTTTGCCTCAATACCAGCAGCATTGATTTGTTGAACTGCTGTTAATAAGCCTTCTCCAACCCATGTTTTTTCAATTGCTTCTTTACTATATAAGTGTTGTTGAACATCATTAATAGCACAAGTAAATGCTTCATTATTTATCTTCGCTAACGCTGCAGCCAGAGTAGATATATCACCATTATTTTGATTAGTATCTAAGTTATTCAACCAAGGCAAAACTAAGCTAAAAGCTTGCTCTGCTTTATTTTGTTTACAGGCCGCCATTAAAGCAAGGTAAGAATTGTTCACCTTTTTTGGACTAGCGTTCGTAGCATTAAGAGAGTTCTTCCGTTTTAAGTAAAATACATGAGCACCCCAGGCGAATGCGGTAAGTATCCACAAAGCTAAAAATAGCCATTGTAAATAGCTAGCCTTCTCAATGATAGTTGGCGGTGTTACCTGCTGAGTTGTTGTGTTATTTACTAAGGTGCCCTTCGATAAAGTGTTCGTTGTAGCTGGGATGTTTGCTATAGAAGGCTGGGGTAGATCAGTATTGGTATGCACCGTAATAGTTTGTTCAGCTAGTACCGCTTGTTGATATTTGTTTGTTACAGTATTCCACCAAGCAATGGTGATTTTCGGTAAAGTGTATTCTCCTGCATGACTAGCAACAAGCGCAAAATTTTGTCTTTTTTGACTAATTAATCGTTCTTTGGTGAGGCTTGAATGAAGCTCTGCTTGATCTGGGTATATTTTCAAGCCAGCTGGCGCATTCATTATTATTTTAGGTAACTGTGCTTTACCAAGTCCTGCTGCAGTTAGTGTGATGGTGCGGGTAATTGGCTCACCGACTTTAAATTCATTCTTGCCTTGTGAAGAGATAGGTTGCCATTCTTGGTGTAAAGTTAATAACTCACTAGGTAACCAAGGGTTGTTAGCATCAATTGGGTAGTTATCTGGGATTGGTCGTACAGTTAAAGTGAGCTTGTCTCCTGAAATATTTACCGGTTTAGTTTCACCAAAACTTAAAAAACCAGAACGGCGTTTAGACTGCACCATAATATCCCCGGAAAACATCGGAGTATCAAGGGTAAATTTTCCACTTTGCTCAGGCGTAATAGCGTAAGTCCGTTCAATTATGCGATAGCGCTTACCATTAATAATACCGTCGCTTTCTGTATCTTTACCTATTTGTTCAATAATAGCATTAGGTAAGTTAGGCTCGGTTAAGCTACCCCGTTGTAGTTGTACACCAATATGTAATTTTATCGTTAGAGCGAGTAATTGTTGCACATAAACATCGTGTTCTGATAAATCTGCTGTGATAAAAATATCTTGTTGTTGAGTTGAATTAGCACTGCCTTGCTCTATGACTTCAACGTTAATTGCTTTAGAGTGATAACCGTCAACAGTCAAAGCGGGAATAACTAATTTACCAGTGCGCCTTGGCATCAATACTATTTGCCAACGCGTTGTTCTAGTGGTTTTAAAATTAACCATGTTTGTTTGTGAACTTACTTCGGTGCGCGCGAGTATAAAATCTTTCAATAAAGGCGTGGTGTTTAAGCTATTTCGTTCGACACTATCATCAGCAATAACCGTTAACACAATTGATTCATTACTCATCACAGGGTTAGCATCAACGCTGGCAGTGATTTTTGTCAGAGCGAAGGTTGTCTGACTAACGGCTAAAAGAGCCAGTAGCATTAGTAATTTCAAACTCATATTTACCACTTTTTCTGTACTCCTTGACTAGCACCGTCTTGTCGACGTTTTTGATATTCTAATTGCATTTTGTTGCGTAATAATAGGTAAGGGTCATCGGTTACTTTATTTAATAATTGTTGATGCTTTTGCGCTGTTTCTTTGGTTTGCTGCTCGGCTGCTATTTGTGCAGCAATTTTTTCTTTGTCTTTTTCCTTTGACCCTTCACCTTGCTTAGCTTCTCGTTCTGATTTGTTTTTATCTTCGTTTTCTTTTTTATCGTTTTCACTTTTCGATTTTTTTTGCTGCTCGTCTTTTTGTTGAGACTCGTTAGCAGAGTCTTCTGATGATTGCTGTTCTTGCTTTTTATCACTTTCATCTTGAGACTGTTGTGAATCACTGTCTTGTTTTTGTTGTTTATCACCCTTGTCTTCAGCTGCCTCATCTTCAGACTCATCATCTTTAGAATTGTCGCCTTCAGATTGTTCATTTTTGTCTTGTTCTTTTTTCTGCTGCTGTTTAAGTTTTTCCATATTGTCTTTGGCATCTTGCAAGTCAGGATTTTTCTTTAAAGCTTGCTGATAAGCCTCAATTGCTTGTTCATATTTTTGCATCTGTGCAAGCGAATTCCCTTGATTATAAAGGTTGTTAGCACTATTTGCTTGTTCACCTCTACTAAATGCATCAAGCGCTTGTTGATAATTGCCAGCTTTGTAATGAGCACTACCTTGCCATTGTGAATCTTCAAACTGCTGAGCTGCACCTTGGTAGTTTTCTTGATTGTATTGTTGTTGCGCTTGTTGATCTTGGGTTTGCCAAAGTCCTTGCCATGTTTTTTGTAAAAAGGATGGGACAGGAGTACTTTCACTATTGTCACTGCTTTCATTGGCGTAAGAAACTGAGCTAACCAAGGAAGTGGAGAGTAAAAATAATACAGGCAGACAAGTTATGGGTAATAGTAAAATAGCGCCGCCGCGACGAAAGTAACTTAAAGCAAGTGGGAGCACTAACAATAATAGCCAAGCACCTTGCTCTTGCCATTGATCGCCTGTTTGTTGACTTTGCTGTTGTTTACTTTTATTGTTTTCTAACACGTCAAATTTTGAGATCAGGTTATCTATATCAATATCACCATTACTAATGGTTTGATAATTTCCACGTCCCCGAGCAGCAAGTGATTGGAGTTTTTGCGTTGGTAGTCTTGGGATAACAATAGCGCCGTTATTATCTTTTAATAGTTCACCTGATGGCAGTTTTATCGGCGCACCATTAGGGCTACCAATACCTAATATATTTAGATGATGACCAAACTTATTTGACCAATCATAAATATCACTGAGCTCTTCATTGTCAACATCATCGGTAAACCAGTAGATATCACCGGTTAAGTGGCCGGCATTGGTTAGCATTTCATGAGCAAGTGTTAACGCGGCAAAAGGATTTGCCCCTAATTCTGGCATAATTTCAGGAGTTAGGGAGGGCAATAATAATTCAATATTTTTAATATCTTGCGTCAATGGACTAATAACGAAAGCATCACCAGCATAGGCAATTAGGCCAACGTCACCATCATTAACTTTATTGAGTAAATCAATTGCTTTAAAGCGCGCACGCGTTAAACGATTTGGCTTTATGTCAGTTGCGTACATCGAATAAGACATATCCATAATGAGTACAGAGCCACGTTCTGTTTGGTATACCGGTTGCGGTAATTTTTGCCACGCAGGACCAGCAAGCGCAATAATACTAAGTAAACCGATAAATAAAGGTCTACTTAAGAACATGCGTTCATGTAATGGTTGTTTACTCGGTCCAGAACTATTGGTAGCGCCTTCGACTAGAACGCCACTTAAATGAGGAGGTAAAAGTTTTTGCCACGGGGATTGATGAAAACGATGTTTTTTTAACAGCCATAGTACGATCAATAACACAATAATTGCCAGTAACCAAAAAGGTCTGACAAAATGAAAGTTAGCTAAAAATAAATTATATGATGTCATTATGATGTAAGTTATAAGGCCTAAATTGCTCTACGGGCGTAGGGTGATAAATTAATAGCAAGTAGATAACCTGCACTCAATATGAAAGCCAACGACAATGGCCAGTAAAATAACGCTGTTAATGGGCGCATTTGCTGTTGATCTTGTTCAACAGGCTCTAGCTGGTCAAGCGCACTATAAATCAACTCCATGCCCTGACTATCTTTGGCACGGAAATATTTGCCTCCGGTTTGCTGTGCTAACTTAGTTAAGGTTTGCTCATCTAATTCACTTGACGGGTTTACACGACGGGTGCCAAATAGAGATTGTTGCAACATTACATCTGCACCAATACCAATAGAGTATATGGTAATATCTTTAGCAATAGCGAGTTCAAGCGCTTGTTCAGGCGTTATTTTACCTGCGGTATTTTGACCATCGGTTAAGAGTAGTAAAACCTTATTTGAATTTTGCTTCGCATCAAAGCGTTTAACAGCTAGTGCGATGGCATCGCCTATGGCGGTTTTTCTGCCCACTAAACCTAGTACACTTTCATCGAGCATTTGTTTAACTGTTTTTCGATCAAACGTCATTGGTGTTTGCATATAAGCATCATCGGCAAACAAAATTAAACCAAGACGATCTCCTATTCTTCGTTCAATAAAGTTACCAAGTACTACTTTTAGCATATCTAATCGATTTACCGTATTACCGTGTAAGCTCATGTCTTCAATTTGCATACTGCCGGACAAGTCAACGGCAATCATCATCTCTCTACCTTCGGTTGGAATGTCGATGGCATCACCTAACCATTGTGGTTGGCTTAAAGCGAGTACCGTTAATAACCAGCACAGTGATAAAATGACCAATGGTGACTTTTTACTTGTTTGACTGGTGACCATGACCGATGAACTTTGAAATAATTGCGGCATTATTAGCGCTGCACTGGTGCGATTGTTGTTTTTTCTGGGGAGTAAGTAGACTAATAGGGGGAGCGGTATTAACAATAATAACCAAGGCCAAGCTAAAGTGATCATACACTTACTCCTTCACTTTTGTGCTGTAGATTTCTATCAGTGTTTACTTGATTAACCTGTTTTGCGGCTATAGGAGGAAGTGCTTGAGTTAACCAAAGTCGTGTTGCTTGCTGAAAGCTCTTATCTACCTCGTTATGAAAACTGGCCTGATACTGGTGTTTAAAAGCTTTCTCGCTTAATTCGGCAAAACTTTTTTGATGCTTTTCTGGTAATTGTTTCAATAAAAATTGTTGTAACGAATCACCATAAAGCTTGGCAAGCTCAACGCGAGAAAAGTAATGCATAGCAGCCCATTTCAACAATGAAATAAGCTCATTGTTATTTATATCAAGGCTGTTATTTAGCTGAGCTAATGCTTGTTTTTTTGCTTGATTACGCTTCGCTGACTTTTTAATCTTTATCACTGTTATCACAATAACAAGCAGAATTAACGCGGCTAATATCCACCAGCCATAGGCCATGGGATAGTTTGTTATTGGATCAGGTACATGAATATCTTTCAATGCTAAGGGATTAGTAGTTATAGCATTGTTTTGCGTGGAGTTAGGTGTTATTGATTGCAAAACCGTGCTCCATCTTTTAATTGTTTTTCAAGCGTTTGTCCAGCGCTAAAACTAATAACTCTTGCACCAGCTTTAGTGAGTAGTTTTGAGCATTGTTCAAAAACAGTTTCCGCTTGTTGCTTATAATTACTTGCCGTATTTTTGTCACCTAAGGTTAATTGTTGTCTGTTGATGCCATCGGTTAACGTTACATTCAACTTTACTGAACTTGTCGGTAACTCTTGCTCAAGCGGGTCGGTAATTAAACAAATCACTAACTCACAATGCTGACTTATTTGTGTTAAATGGCGTAATGCGCTGATTTCTTGACTTAAGGCCGTTTGCTGATTTGGATTTTGAATCAATATATCCTTGATTGGTTGAGCATCAGTAATTAAATAAACAAGTGAGCCGGGTTTCGCTAATTGTCTTATGCGAGCACAGTTATTATTAAGGTAACTTAGGTGGCTAGTGTTTTGCTCTGTCACCGCTTTATTTTGTGAGGTTTGTTGAGATTGATGTAAAGACGTTAACGCATGCAAATAATGCAATACACCTTCTTTGCGACTACGCGGTTTTAATTCTAAATGATCGTTCTGATTAAAAACGATGCCACCTAAACGGTCACCACGATTTTTTGCATGCCAAGCGACTAACGAGGCTACATGAGCCGCTTGAACGGATTTAAACAAGAGTTGGCTACCAAAATGCATATTAGCACTTAAGTCAGTAGCGATGAGCACAGGCCTTTCTAATTCTTCTCTGAAAAGCTTGGTGTGAGTTTTTCCTGTTCTGGCGGTTACGCGCCAGTCTATTGCGCGAATATCATCACCTGTTTGGTAATGACGTACCTCATCAAACTCCATTCCACGGCCTTTATTGCGCGATAGATAATTACCGGACATTTGCCCATGTATGTTTTTTCTCGCTGACAAGTCGATTAAGGCAGTTTTATTTTGATAATGTAATAGTTCAGTCATGGCAAGTTCAACGCCATTACTGTTAATGCTAGCGAGTTCAACTTGACAATTCGTTGCCGAAGAGCCTTGTTTATTATTCGCTTTGTTTTGTTTAAACCACATAAATTACTTCTTTTTCTAGTCGCTATGCAACAGCAACTAAGCTTAATAAGTGGTCTATCAACTGGTTCGGCGTAATACCTTCGGCTTCGGCTTGATAGCTAAGAATTATTCTGTGTCTTAATATATTATGTAAAACGGCTTGAATATCTTCTGGGCTAACAAAATCTCGGTTATGCAACCAAGCGCGGGCACGGGCGCAGCGGTCTAAAGCGATGGTAGCACGAGGGCTCGCACCGTAAGCTAACCATGATTTTAATTTATCGTCATATTTTTCTGGCTGGCGAGTAGCAATAATTAAATCAACCATATACGCTTCAAGCGATGGCGCCATATGAATATTAAGCACTTGTTTGCGTGCATCAAATATTTCGGCTTGGCTCAAAACTCTTAATGTTGGTTTTTCGTGATTAGCACCTGTTAATGCTTCACCACGGTTTAGTTTTAATATTTCTAATTCGCTTGTTGCATCAGGGTAGTCAATTTCTAAATGCATTAAAAACCTGTCTAATTGTGCTTCAGGTAAAGGGTAAGTGCCTTCTTGCTCAATCGGGTTTTGGGTAGCCATCACTAAAAATAGCTCTGGTAGTTGATAGGTTTTTCTACCAACTGTGACTTGTCCTTCAGCCATTGCTTCTAATAAAGCGGATTGTACTTTGGCAGGGGCACGGTTAATTTCATCAGCAAGTACTAAGTTTTGAAATAACGGACCTGCTTGAAACACAAATGTGCCATCTTCTGGGCGATAAATATCGGTACCTGTTAAATCAGCCGGCAATAAGTCTGGCGTAAATTGAATACGATGAAAGTCTGCTTCTAAACCTTCAGCTAATGCATTGACAGCACGGGTTTTGGCTAAGCCTGGAGGACCTTCAACAATTAAATGACCATTTGCTAACAAGGCAATAAGTAAATTTTCTACAAAAGCAGGTTGACCAATGATTTGCTCTGATAAATGTTGTTTTAATGTGGAAAAATGTTCAATTGCCATGTTTACCTTGTCTTTTTGTTTTTTGTTTAAATTGGTATAAGTGTTAGCTGACTCGCACTCTAGCATTTTATATAGGGTTAATGTTAAAGAAAACAAGTCTTATACCAATTGAATTAATGAATGCACCACTTAGCGAGAGTTAAAAGGCTTAGAGGCAAGGCATTGATTGAAGGCAATGGTTATTCCCTTGTCAAAATCAATAACGCCGGATGTAGGCCTTTTACACTCGCCTTTCGGGAGTTTCGTAGCAAACTGATAACATCACAAAATGAATGAAATATAGAATAACTATGTTTAACTCATTTTGTTTGTTCAAAGCTCGCTGCGTAACTCTAAGTTAGTCGATTCATTATTTCAATTGGTATTAATTAACTTAGTTGTAACAATTTTTTTCTTAACATCAATATAAATTAGCGGGCTTTGCTTTGCACTAGATGAAAAACAAGCATTGATATTTTTTGATAGTTCGTTAGAATCAAGGATAACACTCAAGAGGTCAGACCTCTTTGTTTGGCTTTATTTCATGATTGAAAGATTGTTAAGCAAGATAAAAATTGAAACTGTTAACCGGAGAGAAAAAATATGTCTATAAAAATGGCTACATCAACAGGTGAGCGTATTGCCGTAGTTGCTGGCCTTAGAACCCCTTTTGCGAAACAAGCAACCGCTTTTCATGGTGTGCCTGCTGTTGATTTAGGCAAGTTAGTTGTTAATGAGCTATTGCAAAAACATGATGTTGATCCGGCGATTATTGATCAATGTGTTTTTGGTCAAGTAGTGCAAATGCCTGAAGCGCCAAATATTGCCCGTGAAATCGTATTAGGTACTGGCATGAATGTTCATACCGATGCTTATAGTGTATCGCGAGCCTGTGCGACTAGTTTTCAATCAACAGTGAATATTGCTGAATCTATCATGGCAGGTTTTGTCGATGTTGGTATTGCCGGTGGTGCTGACTCTTCTTCTGTTGCGCCTATTGGTGTTTCGAAAAAATTTGCTCGTACGTTATTAGATTTAAGTAAAACTAAAACCTTAGGTCAAAAAATTGCGTTGATTAGAAAGCTTGGTTTTAAAGATATACTTCCTGTTGCACCTGCTGTAGCGGAATATTCAACGGGGATTTCTATGGGACAAACGGCTGAACAAATGGCTAAAACCTATAACATTTCCCGAGAAGATCAAGATGCACTTGCACATCGCTCTCACACCTTAGCTACTCAAAGCTGGGCTGAAGGCAAGTTAGATGGTGAAGTCATGCGTACCCACAGCGAGCCTTATAAAGGTTTCATCGATAAAGATAACTGTATTCGAGAAAACTCTGTTTTAGAGGGGTACGCAAAGTTACGTCCTTGTTTTGATCGCAAACATGGCACAGTTACCGCGGCTACAAGTACAGCATTAACCGATGGCGGCGCGGCAATTTTATTAATGCGTGAAGGCCGAGCAAAAGAGCTAGGATATAAACCATTAGGCTATATTCGTAGCTATGGTTTTGCGGCAATTGATGTATGGCAAGATATGTTGATGGGACCAAGTTATGCTACACCAATTGCATTAAAGCGCGCTGGGTTGGAGTTAGCCGATTTAGATTTGATTGAAATGCATGAAGCGTTTGCTGCTCAAGCGTTAGCGAATATGAAAATGTTTGGCAGTAATAAATTTGCCAAAGAACATTTAGGTCGTGATAAAGCGATTGGTGAAATTGATATGAGCAAGTTTAATGTTATGGGTGGGTCACTCGCTTATGGTCACCCTTTTGCTGCAACAGGTGCTCGCTTGATTACACAAACCTTGAATGAATTAAATCGTCGTGGTGGTGGTATTGGGCTAACTACAGCTTGTGCAGCGGGTGGTCTCGGTGCTGCTATGATAGTGGAGACAGATTAATGAGTGATAATAAAGTAGAAAACAACAGTGCGTTTACCTTAATCCGTCAAGAGAATGGCATTGCTCATTTGGTCATGGATGTTGTTGATGACACGATGAACACGCTTAAAGCTGAGTTTGGTGAGCAAGTGGCGGATGTTTTAGCTGAAATTAAAGGTGATTCCTCTATTACCGGTGTTGTTCTATGTAGTGGTAAAAAAGATTCTTTTGTTGCTGGCGCAGATATTAACATGATTAATGACTGCAAAACCAAAGCAGAAGTTGTAATGCTTGCCCGCCAAGGGCATGAGATTTTCTCACAACTTGAGCAGTTAAATGTTCCTGTTGTAGCCGCTATTAATGGTGCCTGTCTCGGTGGTGGTTTAGAGTTAGCGATGGCTTGTCATGCGCGTGTTTGTAGTGATAACCCTAAAACAGCGTTAGGTTTACCTGAAGTACAGTTAGGTTTATTACCTGGCGGTGGCGGTACGCAACGCTTGCCTAAACTTGTCGGTGTACAAAAAGCATTAGACATGATGTTAACAGGTAAGCAACTTAAAGCTAAACAAGCGTTAAAAGCTGGTCTAGTTAATGATGTTGTTCCAAATAGTATTTTAATTGCTACTGCGGAAAAGATGGCGCTTGCGGGTAATTTTAAACAAATTGAAAAATTTAAATTATCATTAGTTAACAAATTCCTTGAGGGAACATCGATAGGTCGTAGTATTGTTTATAAGCAAGCCACGAAATCAGTTCTCTCTAAAACCAAAGGTAATTACCCTGCGCCGATTAAAATTATTAATTGTGTAAAAACAGGAATAGAGCAGACAGCAGCTAAAGGCTTTAAAATTGAAGCAGAACACTTTTCTGAGCTGGTCATGAGCCCAGAATCGGCACAATTGCGAAACTTATTCTTTGCGACCACAGAGATGAAAAAAGAACAAGGCGTTGCTGATGTAATGCCCAACAAAGTCACTAAGGTTGGTGTGTTAGGTGGTGGTTTAATGGGCGGTGGTATTGCCTTTGTTACTGCTACAAAAGCTAATATTCCTGCTCGTATAAAAGATATTGGACATCAAGGTATTAGCCATGCTTTGAAATATAGTTACGATTTACTGAATAGAAAAGTAAAGCGTCGCTTTATACGCAGTAGTGAAATGCAAAAACAAATGTCGATGATCACTGGTTGTATTGATTACTCTGGTTTTAAAGATATCGATCTTGTTGTTGAGGCAGTGTTTGAGAATTTAGCACTAAAACAAAATATGGTGGTGGAAATTGAACAACAGACCAAGACGTCAACAATTTTTGCTAGTAATACCTCAAGTTTGCCTATTAGCAATATAGCCGCGAAAGCAGAACGTCCAGAAAATGTTATCGGTTTACATTATTTCTCGCCAGTAGATAAAATGCCACTAGTAGAAATTATTCCCCATGAAGGTACGTCTGATCAAACTATTTCAACAACCGTTGAATTTGCTAAAAAACAAGGTAAAACACCTATTGTTGTTACAGACAAAGCTGGCTTTTATGTTAACCGTATTTTAGCACCCTATATGAACGAAGCCGCTATTTTATTACTTGCAGGTGAGCCAATTGATAAGGTTGATAAAGCCTTAGTTAATTTTGGTTTCCCTGTTGGACCAATGCAATTGCTTGATGAAGTAGGTATTGATGTCGGTGCGAAAATAGGTCCAATTTTGCAAGCGGACTTAGGTGAGCGTTTTGCTGCTCCAAACGCTTTTAATAAATTAATTGATGATGGTCGTTTAGGGAAAAAAGTTAATAAAGGTTTTTACCTGTATGGTAAGCATGTAAAGAAAGGACTTAAGCAGGTATTTAAGAAAAAAGGCAAGCAAGTCGATGAAAGTATTTATGCTTTATTAAAGGTAAACCCTGTTGGCAATTTATCTGATAATGAGATAGCCAAACGTTGTACTTATATGATGCTTAATGAAGCGGCACGTTGTGTTGATGAGGGGATTGTTCGTACTGCCCGCGATGGCGATATTGGTGCTATTTTTGGTATTGGCTTTCCGCCATTTTTAGGCGGTCCATTGCGTTATATTGACAACATTGGCGCACCAGCATTAGTAGCACAATTAACACAATGGGCACAACAACATGGTGAACGTTATACGCCATGTGAAGCGTTAGTTATTATGGCTGAAAAGGGAACTCGTTATTATTAAGTCTTAAGCATGGCGAGTTGTCTTTACGATAACGTAGACTAGAAACGCTAACTGTCATCAGTTGGCGTTTTTTGTTTTTACTTCATGAATAATATCCCTGGCAGTTGGCAGTTGGCAGTTGGCTGTTTATGTTGATGCAATAATGATCCGGGTAACGGCAAAAGAGTTCCATAAGGATAGGCAGTTTTTTGCCATTATATTTTCCTGTTGAATAGCTGTAATAATAACTTTTTAGTTGTATTAATAGGCTGATTTAATTATATTGGCGCCGATTTGTAGTTTGCCTTAATTATACCAATCAGACTAACTAAGTGACCATTTTAAATACTCATTAAAATTTGAACCATAATTAATCTGATCGGTATTAGATAAATATTTTTTTGATGTGGAAGTCTGATGTTGTTGCTTTTAGTGGTGTTAGTTGTTTGTTTAAGTGTAGTCTGTGGCGTGTTTTTCTATTGTCAGGCGCTTGTAGTAGGGTTTGGTTGTAAACGCTGGACGTTGGCAGGTATAGTATTTGGTCCATTGATATGGCCAATGTTTGCAATGAAAAAACGTATGCAGTTAAACCGTTTGTTTGGTTTGGAGCAATTGATTTTTAGAGCGTAAGCAATAGATAGTACAATATAAGTACTTTTAACTTACGACGTTAGGTCATAGGGAAAGTAAAGTTGCTAACATCCATGTTAGTAATCTTTTTTTATATCGTCAGATGAAGTTCGATATAAACCTTTAATTTTAATGGTATTGAAAGGTTGTTGTTTAAGACCACCAAGTGTTAGCGGAAGTCTCTTTAATTTCAATACGAGCGGCAATAGGATTTACTCTTTTTTTCTTTGAAGTATTTACACTAAATAATGCTTTAAATAAATTAATCATTTTTATTCTCAATTATAATGTATTTATTAACTGTTGGCGTTGGTGCTATATACGAAGAGTGCCACGAGATCTACCCGTTTTTTCAACGGTTAATGTGTTTTTATTATCGATACGAAGAGTGCCACGAGATCTACCCGTTTTTTCAACGGTTAATGTGTTTTTATTATCGATACGAAGAGTGCCACGAGATCTACCCGTTTTTTCAACGGTTAATGTATTTTTATTATCGATACGAAGAGTGCCACGAGATCTACCAACTTCTTGGATGTCTAGATTATGAGTGTCAGTAATAGGAGTTGGAGTAACCGATAGAGCCATAGATAGAATAATTGAATTTAACATATACTTTTCCTTTTATTGTTTATTAGTAATATCAGGAAAGTTAATGCTTAAATTATGCCAAATTGGCATGTTAAGGCTCTAGCCTTTTAAAAATGAAGTGTCTAGCTAGGTTTGTTGAATAATTGGTTTTTTTTGAAGTATCGCATCATCACTGTAATTGTGGTGATGTTTTTTTGACGTTGACTTTATGAAAAAATTATCGAGTAAAATAGGTCGATTTATTGGTAATTTGATGGGCCAATAAATATTTTTGAAAATGCTCTGTAGCTAAGGGTTTGCTATATAAGTAACCTTGTAATTGCTCACAGCGTAAACCGGCTAAAAAACTTAGTTGTTGGTTGGTTTCAACCCCCTCAGCGACTACATCCATACCCAAGTTATGGGCGATAGTAACGATGGTTGCAACCATGTTCCTGCCTTGCTCAGATTGCTCTATATCATCCACGAAAGCTTTATCTATTTTCAAGGTGTTTAGCGGGAATTTTTTCAAATAAGCTAAAGAAGAATAACCTGTACCAAAATCGTCAAGGGATAAATGAATACCCATGGCTCTTATCTGTAACATAGTATCTATTGCTGCTTGTGGAGAATCCATTACCGTACCTTCGGTAATTTCGAGCTCAAGGTGTTTAGCCGGTAGTTGACTTTCTTTTAAAATATCAGCTATTTGGGCTACTAAATTCGCTTGGGTAAATTGTACTGCCGATAAATTGACAGCGACTCGGCCATCAAATAAGCCTGCATCAACCCACTTCTTAGTGGCAAAGCAGGCTTTTCTTAGTACTATTTCTCCTATATCAATAATTTGCCCTGTTTCTTCAGAGACGGGAATAAATACTACAGGGCTGACTACACCTTTATTAGGCGTTTCAAAGCGAACTAATGCTTCCATACCTGCTATCTTACCCGTAGAAATTTCAATTTTAGGTTGGTAGTAAACTGAAAATGAGTCTTCCTTCAAACCATGGCGAATTAAATTTTCAATTTGTAAACGTTTAACTGCCTTTTTATTCATAGAGTCGCTGAAAAATTGATATTTATTACCACCACTGCCTTTGGCATGATACATAGCGGTATCGGCATTTTTCAGTAGCTCATGACCTGTTAAGCCATCTTCAGGGAATAGTACAATACCTATACTGCTATAGAGTACTATTTCTTGATTTTTAAACTTAAAGGGCTGTGCAATAGACCGTAAAATATTTTTGGCAAGAGAGGTAATCGTATGGATATCATTAGTGTCTTCAATAATAATACTAAATTCATCACCACCTAACCGATAAACGGTATCTTGTTTACTGCTCAGTGTTAACATACGGTTAGCGACTTGGCATAATATGTTATCACCTACTTGATGTCCCATAGAGTCATTAATTTTTTTGAAGTTATCTAAATCAAATACAAGTAAGGCATGGTTAATATTCTTTTTGACTAATCTAGCTTGATTTGCTTGAAAGAATGCACGATTGGGTAAACCAGTTAAGGTATCAGAGCTCGCTAATTTTATTAATTCAGCTTCTGTCTCTTTACGCTTGGTTATGTCAGAAAAAACACCAACAAAATGAGAAATATTACCACTTTCATCGTGAATGATATCAATGTTTAGGTCGGTTAAATATTTGCTGTCATCAGCACGTAAACTTTCTATCTCACCATGCCAACCGCCTTTCGTTAGTAAGTGCTTCTTTATATTTTGACAAAAGCTTGTCGGGTATTGATCAAAGCTTAATGAGCGACCTACCATTTTATTTTTGTTTTTTCCGGTAATACGTTGAAAAGCTTTATTTACGTCAACCGCAATAAATTGCCTGTCATAAATAATTACAGCATCAGATATGTTTTGAATACAGCGTGCAAATAATTTTAAACGCTCTTCGGCTTTTTTTATCTGACTTATATCTTTTAATGTCCCTGTCATACGAGTGGCGTTGTTATTTTCATCTCGATCAACTACTTTTCCACGATCTAAAACCCAAATCCAATTGTTATTTTTATCTTGAACGCGATAGGTTGCTTCAAAGTGTTCGGTTTTATTAGTAAAATGATCGTCTAAAGCTTGTTTTACTCGCTCTATATCATGTTGGTGAACATTGGTACTTTCCTTGCCTAGAGTATTTTTTTCTAAGCTACTATTTCGAGTACCATCTTGAGGGAACTCTAAAATCCCCCAGATGTTAGAGCGGTATATTTTACCTGTTGTAATATTCCAATCCCACATTTCATCCCCACTACCCCAAAGGGAAAGTTTTAAGCGCTCTTCACTTTCTTTAATCTGGGAATGATAAAGTTTTTTATTTCGATATTGTTGGATTACATAGGTCAATATGAGTAATGATATTAACGTGTATACAAATAACATGCCCGTTGATAGCCACCAAGGCGGTAATATCCGTACATTTAATTGGCTTATTTTAGCATTGCTAGGTTGATGAATATCGTATGCTTGCACTTCAAAAATATAATCACCGGGACTTAAATTGGTGTATGTGGCACGATTATTATTAACGCCTGTTTCTGTTGCAGCATCAATCCAATTCTTCTCTAACTCAAGTAAACGATATTTATAACCTAATTGAGAAGGAAGTTTCGTATTGGGTGAAATAAATTCAAAACTGATAGGAGATTGTTTGTAAGCTAATTCTACTTGCTCAAGAAAGTTTAATTGCTTTGATAGCTCATAAATAGGCTCGTAAGTAGGTTTATTATTGGCGATGTTAGTTTGATTTTCATCCTTTATATTAATTTTTTTATTGGCAACATATAAATTGGTAAACAAGGGGTTTTCTATTTTTTGAGTCACTTGTGATATATCACTGGGAAGAAATTGATAATACCCATTTGAACCACCAAAATACATATTTCCATGGGAAGACTTTAGTGATGAAAATTCAATGAATTCAGGTTTGTTAATGGAGAAGTCTTTATCAAAACTAGTGACGGTATTAGTAAATGGGTTGATTTTAATTATTCCAGTATTGGTTGCTAACCAAGCATTTTCGGTATCATCAATTAATACCGAAGCAATATAGCTATTCATTAACCCATTACTTTCATTAAATATTTTCATATGATTAGTTTTGCGGTTAATTAATGCAATTCCTTGGTGACCTGAACCTAGCCAGATCCAGTTTTTACTCACTTGTAATTTTTTTCCGAAAGTACCATTATTTGTTTTTGGTAAATTTATCTTTTTATTTTTAAACGTTTTATTTATGAGATCAAAGGTTAATAACTTATTGTCTTGAGTCAGTAGCCATAATGTTTTGCTATCAACTAGCTGTAGGCTGTTGATGGAAATATTATTTTCTGTTGGGTACGATATGATTTTTTGTTCACTTGTTTGATAATTTGTAAGAGTCCCTGATTTATTAATATACCAAAAATCATCTTTGATTAAAGTTAAAAGGCTATTTGTAGAGAAATTATAGCTGTTTGACCACTTCGAATGTTCAGTTAACGTGTTTTTTGCTGGGTCAAATTTAAATATTTTATTATTGGCTAATCGTAGCCAAAGGTAAGAGGTGTTATTTGCTATGACTTGTCTGATGCTTTTATCTATTGGGATGATTATTTTCTCTAATTTACCGTCAACATTTAAATAATATAAGCCCTGTTCTTCTGAAGAAAGCCATATTGTTCCGTTAGAGGTTTCTGCAAAAGATTCGACTCGAAATTTTTTCCCTTCTTTAGATGTTAGACCATGATTAAATAAACCTGTTAGTGGTGAGTATTTATTTAAGCCACCACCATAACTGGCTAGCCACATACTGCCATTATTATCTTTAAAAATATCCATTAGCCAATTTTCACTAAGCGAAGTAGATTGAGCGTTATTCTGATAACTATCAATTTGATCGTTTAGTAAATTAATGGTATTTAACCCGTCATGCGTAGCAAGCCATACGTGATTTTCATCAAATTGCTCTATAGCTCTAATATTGTTCGATAATAGAGAGAGCTTGGTGCTATTTGGATTTTTATCTACAGTTAAGTGGGATATTAATTGGTAGCGGTCATCAACAATAAATAAGCCATTATTGGTTGCTAGCCAATACTGATTGTCAATGATTTTTATATCGAAAAGAGCTTGTGCATCAATGGTTAAATCATACTTATTTTGCTCTGTGAGTGAGCCAATATAAGTTGAATTTTTACTAATTAAATGGATACCGTTATCAAAACTACCTAACCAATAATTTTGCTGATTATCTTGAAAGATAGTTTTTATTTCTCGGGTTATAGCATTATAGTTTTTAATTTTTATACGTTGAAACGTAATGTTTTTTATATCGCTATCTACTGTCAATGTATGTAAACCCTCGGTAGTGGAAACCCAAAGTAATGGTTTAGCTTGATTGTTTTCTCTTTTTTTACTTTTATTTTGATAAATATCCCAAATGACATTATCTCTAAGCGATAATTCATCACCTATTTGGGTCGTAAAGTTATCAAAATTATCGAGTTCTCGGTTATAGCGACTTAAACCATTTTGTGTCCCAACCCAAAGAGTCTGCTCACTATCTATAAATATTTTACGAATTAAGTTGTCAGAAATTGAATGCTCTTTATTGGGATTGTGTCGGTAGGTGACAAAGTTTTTGCCATCAAAGCGGTTAAGGCCATCTTCAGTAGCGAACCAGATAAAACCTTGGTTATCTTGAGTGACACCAAAAACATTAGAATTTGATAAACCATCTAAAGTAGATAACTGACTAAATTTTAATAGATTATTATTAGATTCAATAAAAGTAGAATTTGCAGAAGCTGGGTTTAAGTTTTCATTTGTTAATTTTTCATAAGATAATGCTGTTGTGCTTGTTGCAAAGCATAGCCAAACAAGAAAACTAGTAAGAAAGCTTTGAATCTTGATTGTGTTAAATTTTTTTAAAATTAAACGCAAAAAATGAAAAGGGGGAAACCTAAAAAAATATAAAAGCACGGTTCACCTAAATTAAAGAAAAATTATTATTAGTTTTTGTATTTTAACGCTAGCATAAAAATAACAAACTTAGCGACACACTATTAAAAGTCATGATCTGTCTTAAGTCAACTTTAGTTCTAAGCTAACTTAATGACTAAAGATTAGTTCTGTATCGGCAGGATTAATATTTTCTTTTACTTTTTTCTATAAAATCATTAGGTTTGATTATTATTTCGCCGTTTAATTCGTGTTGTATATTTTGGGTAATAGTTGAATTAATAGTTTTCATAGAGGATAAAATAATTCTATCGGGGTTTGCTATTGTCATTAGCTGATCTTTGATGAAGCTTTTTACTTGCTCAAAACTCAATGTTAAAATAGCAGAAACCAATTGTTCTTTGTGAGAAAAAGTTAAATCTTTATTACAAATAGCAGCCCAAAAGCGCTGACTTTTTATTCTCAAATTATTATCTTTTTCTTGTAATTGCCCGGCTAATCCGTTGATTAGGTGTAACCAATTCTCATCACTAATGTCTGTTAGCATTTCCAAACTGCCAGTTATAAATTCATCGATAGCTTTTGTTAACGCTATTGCATCTGTGTGTGGTGATTGAATATAAAAGGCAATGCCCGGATAGCGGTTAATTGGCACATACCCGACACCCACCAAATATCCGTATTGTTTTTCGGTACGCATTTCTTGAAAAAATAAAGGTGATAATAAATGACTAGTTACCATCGTTAACGCAACTAAATTTTCATCTCTTGTAGGTAATGGAGTATACACAACACTGGCATAATCATGATCGGGGATATGCATAGGTAAAATAAGTGTTTTTTTGTTAGTAATATCTACTACAGGGCATTGCACCGCGTATTTGTGGCTGTAGTTGTTGGCAAAGACCTGTTTGATATTAGCTACTATGTCTGTGGCATGTTCAAGTAGCCAATTACCATGGATTAATACTTCAAGGGTGATTTGCTTAAAAAGTTTTTGACAAAAACTTTGGTATTGTGAAAAAGTGATTTTGCTTAACCCACCAGCTAACTCATCAGCACTCGGATTATTTGGTTGCATTAATGAACTAAGGCTGGAAAAAAGCTGAGATATTGATTTGCTTTTATCACTGTTTTGCCAATGCTTGATCAGTTGTTGCTTGAATAATATAAAATTTTCTTCGCTAGTATTATGATGAATTAATCGATAAAGAAGTTTCTCTAATAACCTAGGTTGATTTTCACTAATCCCAGATAGTTGAAGGGTAATTCCTCCCTGATGGGCATACAAATGATAATGAATACCAGCAAGCTCAGCATCATAATTTTCTTCAACGACTGTATTTGTATAGAGATCAACAAATAAACGTGTCATTGCTATAGTATCAATACTTTCGATTGAATAAGGTGAGTCAATTCCTAGATAAATATAACCTTTGGGCACTTTAAAAGTAGTGTCTTGTATATACCATACGGCTAAGCCACTGCTACTTTCTATTTTTGTCGGCAATATACGATTATCAACATTGCCATAAACGTGTGGATTACCGATGATATATGGATTAGCTTCAGGTAGGAAAATCGTTTCATTTAGTTTGAAATTACTATTGCTAGGAGTGGATAACTCCTGCCAATAGGTTAGTTTTTCTGCGGAAATTTTACTGACATTATAAGGGACTTGATACCAGAAGCTTGTTTGTGAAAAACTATTTTCTTGGCTTACATGGATAACACGCATATTGTCAGCGTTTAAGTAGCCTAGCAAAAGGTTAATATTTTTATCATCCATACCTGACATAATGTAATCGCCAAAAATATAATCTTCGCACGGGTAGTGTTGCATATTAATGGCGAGTTGACTGACATTGTCTAAGGGGTGAGTTTTTTCATGGTAAGTGAATGATAATTCAGCAATTGACTGTTTTTCTTGGTAGTAAAAAAGAGGGAGTTTTGCCGACTTTAATAAACCAATATAAGAAAAAATTATCGCGATAATTTCATCAATATAGGTTTCACCTAGCTCGGTTAAACTAATACTAATATTAAAATCTTTAAAGTTAGAGCCGTTAATCCCCGAGCCTGCCGTTAATCCCATAGCCCATTGGTTTTGTTTTAATTGGGCTAAAATACTACCCGCGCCCTCATGACCAATAAGGTAGGCCAATACGGATTCAGGCTTATCTTGATAAAATTTATCAATACTTTCCATGGCAAAGCTGATGATTAATTGGTGATCATTTTTAACAGGTTTTACATTAACGTAAATACTTTGGTGTGCAGGTAAATACAAAGGCTCAGTTATAGCAGGTAATGTTAAATCATTGTTTTTTATCTCGCTAAACATGTCTTTGGTTAAGTGTACTAATTCCGCTAATGTTTGAGGGCCTTCAATAGCGAGTGTCATATAATCGGCTTGGTAGTATAAATTAAAAAAATCACTAACTTCTTTACCGATACTTTCACCATTTCTATCGGCAAGTGTATCTACATTACCCACTGAAAACTGAGAGAAAGGGTGGCGTTGATTAATGGTTTCTTTATGCACATCGTATAAGCGACGAATGTCATCTTTAAGTTTTAATTGAAATTCTGCTTCAATATTTTTCCGTTCTTTGCTGATAAATTCATCGGCTAAAAGTGGAGAAATAAAAAACTGGCTAAAACGATCTAACGCTTCAGTAAAGTGTTGATGATGTATATCAAAATAAAAGCAGGTATGCTCGGTTGCCGTCCATGCATTATTACTGCCGCCGTGTTGGCTAATAAATTTTTGATATTCGCTACCGTCGGGATATTTGTCAGTGCCCAAAAACAACATGTGTTCCAAAAAATGTGCTAATCCTTGCCTGTCATGAGGATCATTGAAATGTCCGACATTAACAGCGAGCGCAGCAGCACATTTGTCTGTTTCTTCATTCTGAACCAATAAAACCCGTAAACCATTATCCAAGGTAAGTGATTGATACTTTTTAAAATCATTTGGACTTTGCTTCAACGTTCGGCTCCTAAGTTTGACAACAAGAATAAATACTGAATAACTATATTTTATTTATTTTGTTCTAAGCTCGCTACTGTAACTCTAAGTTGAGCTATTTATTACTATAATTGGTATGTAAAAACTGCAATTACAGTAATGAGTTAACGGTCTAAATTACCTTATGGAATAACTAGAGTCCATTTTATTCTTAATAGATAATGTAAAATGTATATAGATTCTATTACTATAGCCTCAAAATAGACAACCGCGTAAGTTTATCTACTTGCTGTGCGGGAGAGTAAATGAAAATCTTTATAATGCGACATGGTGAAGCTGCTAATATAGTTGGTGATGATTCCTTGAGAATTTTGACTGAACAAGGCGTATTCGAAGCTAAAACAATGGGTCAATGGTTACTACTAAATAGCCCGAAATTGTTAGATATTTTTGTTAGTCCGTATATTAGGGCGCAACAAACTTGCGCTAATGTGTCTAGTTCTCTAATAAAGGCTAGCTTATTTACTAATCAACCAAAAACCCTTGATTTGATTACCCCATCGGGTAATGCTCCGCAGGTACATGATTTTTTAGACGGCTTATTTAGTCAATACAATACAACAGATTTGGATGATAAAAACTCCGCTGTTTTATTCGTTTCTCATATGCCTTTTGTAAGCTACTTTGTAGCTGAATTAACGGAAAAGCACCAGATGCCTATATTCTCGACCGGTTCTATCGCGGTAATTGATTATGATACTAAGCGGATGAAAGGGCAGTTGGTGGATATTATGTCACCTGATAAGTTGGCTAATTAATTTTTATTAAATTTATCTTTTAGTTCGACTAAGGCTAATAAAGCACCGTTGCCGCCCCATTTTAATGGTGCTTGGTGAAATGCCATTATATCAGGGTGTTGCACTAACCAATGAGGGACTTTGTTTTTCAATACCCTGGAGCCAAGGCCATGGATAATACAAATACATTGGGCATGTTCTTTTTGACAAGCGTAAAGTAGTGCAGCGATTTCTTGCTTGGCTTGATGTTGGTCTAAACCATGTAAGTCTAAAATCAGATCAGGACTATAGAAGCCTCTGCGTAAGTTTTTGGCTTCAAAACTATCAACATCAGCACGAACATACTTCATTGGGCCTTGTTTATTTAGATGGGGTTCAAATTCATCAGAAAAGTGGAATTGAGCAATTGCTTTTTTACAATTTTTTGGCTGGGCATGCCTTTTAGGCTTGCTGACTTTTTTAGCAAAGTGTATGGTGTCCACTTTTAAAGGCTTGATCTTACCTACTGCTTCTTTAAAAAGTGATTCATCGTCAGTACTGATTGGTTTCTGCTCGGTGTTTTTCATTTTCATAGCGGCAGTTTAAAAATATCTGCTAACCTTTACAAGTAATGAATTTAATGAAGCGAAGTAAATAGATACTCATGATACTTCAAAATGCAGGATTCAGCTGAAATTTGAAGCGCCTTTAGGCAAGGCATTGATTAAAGAGAATGGTTGTTCCCTTGTCGAAATCAATAACGTAGTATAAAGCGCTTCTAAATTAGCCCTACGGGGATGCCTGAGCAAATCATGCTCTTTGTTGCATCTGTTTTTAAGGAACCAACCTTTAATAAAAATATGCGCCTTGATCAATGAATCGCTCAGGCATCCTGAAACTCGCATCTTGAAATGTCATGAATATAAAAATAATGGGGAAATAAAGTGAACAAGTTAACCACGGTAACGAGTCAATTACATACCATCGCTGATTATTGCCGCTATGGTGCAACTTTGTTTAATCAAGCAGAGCTATTTTACGGACATGGCAGTGAAAGTGCCTTTAATGATGCTTATATATTGGTAATGTATGCTTTATCTCTGCCCAATGATGTAGATGATAGCCTTATGACATGTCGTCTGGTTGAATCAGAAAAGCAAAATATATTGGCATTATTTACCCGTCGTATCGAAGAACAAATTCCGGTGGCCTATATCACGAATGTTGCTTATTTTGCTCAGTTACCTTTTTATGTTGATGAGAGAGTATTAATCCCACGTTCTCCTATTGGCGAGTTAATTGAAAATCAATTTTTTCCATATATAGAAGCGAATAAAACACCAAAACGTATTTTGGATCTATGTACTGGCAGTGGTTGTATTGCCATAGCCTGTGCAAGTTATTTTAGTGATGCAGAGGTAGATGCGGTAGATTTATCGATAGATGCATTAAATGTTGCACAAATGAATGTTGAAAACCATGGCCTTAGTGAACAAGTTATTCCAATTCAATCTGATGTTTTTTCTGGGGTTGAAGGACAAAGTTATGATTTAATTGTGACTAATCCACCTTATGTTGATCAGCAAGATATTGATAGCTTACCGCAAGAGTATCTTCACGAGCCTGAAATGGGCTTAGGTTGTGGTGATGATGGCTTAGATATAGTACGGGTTATACTGGCGCAAAGTGCACGGCATTTAAATGATGGTGGCTTACTTTTTTGTGAAGTAGGTAACTCAGAAGTGCATGTTAAAGCGTTATATAGTGAGGTGCCTTTTACTTGGCTTAATTTTGAGCGTGGCGGGCATGGTGTATTTATGCTAACTAAGGCACAATTAGTTGAGTTTTCGGCAGTATTTGCTGCAGCTTTAAATGCGAATATCTCATAAATTAAAAAATTAATAACAGACGTTGGAGTTAAAATGTCAGGCAATACTTTCGGAAAATTATTTACTGTTACTTCATTTGGCGAAAGCCATGGTTTAGGACTAGGTGCCATTATTGATGGCTGTCCTCCAGGTATTGAATTATGTGAAGCTGATTTACAAATTGATCTTGATAGACGTCGCCCAGGTCAGTCACGCTTTACTACTGCGCGCAATGAAGCTGATATAGTAAAAATTATGTCAGGTGTATTTGAAGGTAAAACGACAGGAACACCTATAGGCCTGATTATTGAAAATACCGATCAACGCTCTAAAGACTACGGTAATATTGCACAAAGCTTTCGCCCCGGTCATGCTGATTATACTTATTCGCAAAAATATGGATTACGTGATTATCGAGGCGGTGGTCGCTCTTCTGCTCGAGAAACTGCCATGCGTGTTGCTGCCGGCGCCATCGCTAAAAAATATTTAGCGCTAAAATTTGGTATGAAGATACAAGCTTGCGTGACTCAAATTGGCGAGATTACGGCCACATCTAACAATGGCGAACCACTTGATTATCAAAATATTGATTGGCATGAAGTAGAGAAAAATCAGTTCTTTTTCCCCGACAACACTAAGCTTGAACAACTAGACCAACATTTACGTGACGTTATGCGTGCTAAAGACTCTATTGGGGCAAAAGTTAGTGTAGTCGCAACCAATGTTCCTGTTGGTTTAGGTGAGCCTATTTTTGATCGACTTGATGCTGAAATTGCTCATGGTTTAATGAGTATTAATGCGGTGAAAGGTGTTGAAATTGGCGATGGTTTTGCTGTAGTAAACCAAAAAGGCTCAGAGCATAGAGATGAGTTATCACCAGAAGGTTTTACTAGTAATCATGCTGGTGGTGTTTTAGGTGGTATTTCTTCAGGACAAAATATTATTGCTCACTTAGCATTAAAACCAACATCAAGTATTGGTGTTAGCGGTAAAACTGTTGATGTTAGCGGTGTAGCAACGGATATTATTACCAAAGGTCGACATGATCCTTGTGTTGGTATTCGAGCGGTGCCTATTGCTGAAGCAATGTTGGCGTTAACCTTAGTCGATCACTACTTAAGACATCGAGCTCAAAATGCAGATGTTGTTTGTAGTACGCCTGTGATCACTGAACGATAAGTTATCCTATACCCGTTCCACTTGAATATGCTCATTTCAGGAAGTCTGAGCGACTCATAATCAAGGCGCATTTTTTTATTAAGGGTCATTCCCTTAAAAAGAAATGTAACGCAGAGTATGATTTGCTCAGCCTTCCCCGAAGGGCTGGTTTAGAAACGCTTTATGCTACGTTATTGGTTTTGACAAGGGAATAACCATTATCTTCAATCAATGCCTTGCCTAAAGACGTTTCTAAGTCCAGCTGAATCATGCATCTTCAAGTGGAACGGGTATATGGGTAAATAGGATTAAAAATTTGTCATTATTTACCCGCCTTTCTTCGAGTTATTTTTTTTATTTTGCCATTCTTGGCTTAATTTCACCTTATCTTTCAGTTTTTCTTGATGGTAAAGGTTTTACTTCGCTTGAGCTTGGTGAAATCTTTGCCATTCTTACTGCGACCAAAATTATTGCGCCAAGTTTATGGGCTATTTTAGCGGATAAAACTGGCCAACAATTACTGATCATTCGCCTTGGCGCAGTACTTGCTCTTTTGAGTTTCATGTTGTTATTCTGGTTAGATAATTATTGGGCAATTAGTTTTTGTTTAGCCTTTTTTAGTCTTTTTTGGACAGCAATATTACCCCAGCTTGAAGTATTAACCTTAAATTCAGTTAGGCGCAGTAGTAAAATTTACGCACGCGTTCGTTTATGGGGGAGTCTAGGATTTATTGTTTTAGCTATTTTTGCTGGGCAAGTAATGACCTTTTATGAGAAAGCAGGCATACAAAGTGTAGCAAACTCTTCATTTACGAATGCTTTTGTTGGTATGGGTTGTGTTGCTTTATTGTTATTATTGCTTTCAACACTTAGCCTTAAATCTCGTTACGTTCTTGGTAAAACCCAAAAAAAGGTATTATCAATAAAAGATAAATTACTTGAGCTCAGGTTTATTATCTTTTTTATTGCAGGAATATTATTACAAATTAGTTTTGGTCCCTTCTATGGTTTTTTTGCCTTATTTTTAAGAGATTTAGAGTACCCAGGTTTTGCTGTGGGTTTGTTTATTTCATTAGGAGTGTTGGCTGAAATATTAGTCTTTATTTTTGCGAGTAGTTTTTTTAAGCACTTCTCGTTGAAAACATTGTTGGTTTTTAGTTTAGCTGTTACAGCCCTACGTTGGTTCTTAGTGGCCTTGTATGCAGACTCTGCTTGGTTTTTAGCATTAACACAATTAATTCATGCGGCAAGTTTTGCTTTGTTTCATAGCGCTTCAATGATCTTTATCAGTAGTCACTTTAGTGCTTGTCAGCAATCAAGAGGCCAAGCTATTTATTTGGGGGGTGTTTACGGTGTGGGTGGTGCTATTGGTGCATATATAGCAGGTGCTTTATGGCTTGATGGTTTGGGTGCTACCACTGCATTTTTAACCGCGAGTGTAGCAGCGTTGTTAGCGGCATTTTTGATGTTCTTTTTACCTAAAGAAAAACTAAAAAAAGCCCAGTCAAAAAACTGGGCAAAAATATAAATAACAGGGAATAGTATTAATTCTCGGTAAGTAAACTCTTACCATTGATGGCGATTTTACGCGGCTTTAACGCTTCAGGAATTTCTCTTTTTAAATCCACGTGCAATAAGCCATTCTCCATAAAAGCACCAATAACTTTTACATGCTCACCTAGTTGAAACTTTCGTTCAAAATTACGTTCTGCAATACCTTGATGTAAAAACTTACGGGATGGTTTATTTTCGGTAATATCAGCAGCTGTTTTCGCGACTTTAGTGCCAATAATGATTAAGCTATTATCTTTCGATTCGATATCTATATCTTGCTCGCTAAAACCGGCTACAGCCATGGTGATCCTATATTGATCTTCAGCTAATAGTTCTACATTATAGGGAGGGTATGTTGATTGTTTATCAGCGCGTGAAGCTTTATCAATTAAACCGGCTAAGTGATCGAAACCGATAAATGAACGATAGAGAGGGCTGTAATCTGTTGATGTACGCATAGTAAATATATCCTAATAATTAGCAATAATAATACTTTGCCTTTCTAGCTTTAAGAACTCATTAATTGACGAACTTTGCTATTAGTGAACAGGCGAAGTGTTGATTTTTTGTATTGTGTAGTCCCTTACGGCGACTACATTAATAAAGATGGGGATAGGCATTTATTTTTCAACTATAAAGCAAGACTAATTTTTATCTTATTGAAATAAAAGTGTTTTTGTTGTGTGCGTTTAAATGATATTGGATTCTATCTACTTTATAAAGTGCCCATACGGTTGTTTATGTAATAAAGTATTGTCGAGATATTGACAAAAATTAGTGCTTGCTAATATTAGTGGTCAGCAAACTATCTAAACATCAAATTTTATACAGATGATTATTTTAATGTTTCAAATAAAGGGCGTGGTAGTTTTACATTTATTCAATATTAAACTTAAATCTAAAATGAGAATTTGCCTGTTACACATTTAAGTTCTTTTGCTTTATCAGCCGCAATCCCTGCATTGTGTGCAATACTTTCTGCCGTTTCTTTACTGCTACTAACTTCTATCGCAACTAGCTCAATACTATTAGTTGTATCACTAATTGTTATACGCATTTGTTCAATTGCAGCAGCAATTTGAGCTGTTTGTTTTGACGCTTTTTCAGTATTAGCTCTTAACCTATCAATTGCACCTCTAGCCTTCACTCCTTTTTCCACACCATTTATAACTGCTTGTTGCCCTTGCGCCATAACGTTATTAGCACTCTTACTTAACTGTTGTATATCAGTAACAGTCCCTGTAATTTCAGTTGTAGCTAAAACCGTTTTAGCTGCTAAGTCTCTTACTTCATCAGCAACAACAGCAAAGCCTCTTCCCATTTCACCAGCCCGTGCGGCCTCAATGGCAGCATTGAGCGCTAGTAGATTTGTTTGTGCAGCAATTTCATCTATAACATCAACAACATTGCCAATGTTTTTCGCACTATTACCAAGCGCTTGAACGATAGTTGCTGCTTCATTTACAATAGTAGAAACCTGATTAATAGCATCATCTGTTTTATGCATCAACAGAGCACCTTCATTGCTCGCCTGAGAAGTTTCTGTTGCTGCTATATGTAGAACGTTAGTTGTGAGTGCTACTTCATTTGCGGTGACATTCATTTGCTCTGATGCTAATGCTAACTGAGAAGTTTGGTCCGTAATTTTTTCATTATTTTTTGCTAATAAAATGGTAGAATTTGATAAATCACTAGCGATGCCTGTCATTTCCGTACTAGCATTGTCTGCTTCTCTCACCAAATTTTGAAGATTTTTCGCCATATCATTTACAGAGTTAATTAGCCGAGAAAACTCATCAGTGTTATGCGAAGAAGAGGTAATAGAATAGGCAAAATTTCCTTTCGCTATTTGTCCTAGAACTTTAATAGTCTCAATTAGTCCTCGATTAATACTTTTACCCGTCCACATGAGTAGTAATATAATGACCGACGCGGTAGCTATTGCAGAAAATAGTAAGGTAAGACGAGTTTTTACAGTGGCCTTTTCAGAAGTTGCTATTGCTTGCGGCAATATAACTTCTGCACTGTATTTGCTCGCCAATAGTGCTTTATCTTCGATAACGGGCAATAAGTTAATTAACAAAGATTCTTTTCTTTTTAATAACTTGTACTGATCAAATGCAATTAAATACTTTGCTTGATAGCTTTCTATTACGGGTAACATTTCAGTAAAATCTAACTCAATAATTAATTCTTTAAGTGTTTTTACAGCAGTAGAGAAACTGTCTGCTTTATCTGGAGTTGAGCTGCTAAGGTGCTCTTTCTCTGCGCCTATTACGCGTCGCATTTGCTGTTCCATTTGAGCAAAGCCAGAAACCTGTTCTATTACCAATTTAGCATCATTTGTTACTTCAGCTAATAAGCCAGATTTTTTATCCCCGAGATGTTGCTTAATTTCCAGCCAAGCATTCATTTCTTCTTGATATTGGTTAAGTACACTAGATAGCTGATTAACGTACTCCTTTAATTCTTCAGAATCTGTTGTTTTGTTAATACTCGCGAGAGCATGCTGTTGATTGTTAGACTGAGTTTTCATTGCTTGCTCAAATGCTGCTATTTTATTGTAAACAAGTGACGCTCGTCTCGCGGAAAGAGAAAAAGCACCAAGCTGTGATTCACTAATAGTTCTTGCAATATCTTGTATCTTTGCGACTTTAGCCGAAGTTTCATTAAGTTGATTTAAGGCATTAAAGGCAACTATGCCTTGTATAGCAAAACCTAATATCGCAACAGTAACCACTAAAATAAATTTTTGTTTTATTGAACATGACACAGCTAGTCACCAGTTTTTGTTAAGAGTTTAGGAAAGTGAAAATGAGTCTATTACTGAAAATAACTTTCTAGTAGTAGGTCCATCACTAAATTAACTTTATATTTACTGTGGTAGACAATCAATAGGTGATTACACTTAGCGTAGAGTACGTAATTACACTTAGTTTAGGTGTTTTTACATGATGGCATGAAAGTAGTTTATTAGATAATGGGGAGTAATTATTTTGACGCAGATACTCAGCTTTGCAATGCGTAGCAAAGCTGAATAAGGTTCTTAGAATTGAAGCCGATACTTAATAGATTATGACGGCTCCTTTTGAGACTGATAAATAGATATGCTACTTACTTTGTCTCAGAAGTTGTTTCATCGGTGAACACTTCATCTTCAAGAACAATTACTGGGGCGATATCTTTAACTGCCGCTAACGCACTTTCGTAATTTGGGTGCTGTGATATGTTAGCCACTAATTCTTTATATTTTACTGTGCCATGGTTATCTATGATGAAAATGGCTCGGGTCAATAATCCCATATCCTTAATTATTAAACCATAGCTTTCACCAAAGTTGCGCCACACTGAATCGGATAATACTTTAACTTTATCTACACTCTCCACTTTGCAAAAACGTTTTTGCGCAAAAGGTAGGTCATTACTAATGGTTAATATAGTGATGTTTTTCGGCAATTTTGCCGCTTCCTCATTAAAACGCTTGGTTTGTAACGAACACACGCCAGTATCTAAACTAGGTACAACCGAAATAAGCAATGTTTGATCTTTAAAATCAGATAGCTGTATCGGAGCAAAGTTTTTATCTACAACTTTAAAGTTTGGTGCTTTTTCATCTATATTGACCTGAGTGCCTAGTAAAGTTACGTATTTATCGTTAGCTTTTACTAAATTTTGTGTTTGCGTAAGTGTTGCTAGGTTACTTGCATAGGCATTGACCATTAAGACACTAGGAGTACAAAATAATATAAATAAAAGTTTACTTAGAGTAGATAATTTCATCATTAGTTGGAATAATTGATTATAAAGCTTAAGTTTACCGTTTTTCTTATTGGGTTTCTTGATTATTTTTCGATAAAACTGCTGTAAAGATGTTGCTAAATGTCTTATTGTTATGCTTTACACAAAGATATTAATATTAAAAATGTAAACGAGAAGTTTTTGATTCAATGGATTTTTATTTTTCAAAGGTGATGCGCTATTATGCCAACTAAGTTACTAATTTGTGATGACTCTAATATGGCGCGTAAACAATTAGCTCGTTCATTACCAGAAGGTTGGGACGTGGATGTTAGTTTTGCTAATAATGGAGTTGAAGGAATAAAGGCAATTAAAGAAGGTAAAGGGGATGTACTCTTACTTGATTTAAATATGCCAGAAATGGATGGCTACCAAGTGCTTGAGGCCATCATAAAAGAAGATTTACCTACCTTAACTATTGTCGTTTCTGGAGACATCCAACCAGAGGCTCATAAACGAGTTACCGGCTTAGGGGCTCTGGATTTTATTCAAAAACCAGTTAATAAAGAAAAACTGACGGAAGTACTGCTGTCTTACGGTGTTTTCACTAAAGAAGAGCAGGAAATAATTCAACCAGTAGAAGCTACTAGCAAAGATATTCAGAAACCGGTTGAGCAAGAAAAAATTAAAACCAGAGTAGCTCCGCCATTAAAGGTAGTGGCTGTTGATACTTCTGCTCCAGTTAATCACGTTGAATTAACCTTGTCTGCTGAATTGAGAGATTGTTATCAAGAAGTGGCTAATGTTGCTATGGGGCGAGCAGGGGATCTATTAGCACGGTTGTTAGATGTTTTTGTTCAATTACCTATACCAAATGTTAACTTTATTGAAGTCAGCGAATTGAGTATGGCGCTTAAGGCCGTTGAGGCTAGCGAAAGCACTTCTGGCATTTGCCAAGGCTTTATTAGTGCCGGTATTTCTGGTGAGGCTTTATTAATTTTAAATGATTCAAGTTTCAAAGATGTTGCTTCCCTGATGAATTACCAATATGACGAAGATGATGGTACAGAGTTAGAGTTATTAATGGACTTGGCTAACGTACTCATTGGTGCTTGCTTAAAAGGGTTATCTGAACAGCTTGATATTGATTTTAGTCAGGGTCACCCCGTGGTTTTAGGACAGCATAGAAAAATATCTGAATTAATTGCTAACAATACTAAGTGGAAAAAAACATTGGCGATAGAAATTAGTTATAGCATTGAAAATTATCCAATAAAGTGTGATTTACTCTTGTTATTTACCGAACAGTCGATGCAAACATTGAATAATAAGTTATCTTATTTAATCGATTAAATTTTTGTATCAGAACTCCTGTATTTATATAAAAATAACGTAGACTTAAATAGAATGGGATTGGCCATGTCGTTAGAAACCTCACAATTAAATGAATTACACTGGTTAATGGAAATGCTTCATAACATTGACGTTGGCTTAGTGGTTTTAGATAAAGATTATAAAGTGCAAATTTTTAATGGTTTTATGGAGAACCATAGTGGCTTATTGCCTAGAGAAGTTAAAGATAAATCATTATTTGAATTGTTTGATGAAATTCCTCAAGATTGGTTTGAGCGTAAAGCTGAATCAGTATTTTTATTAAAAAATAAAGCCTTTACTATTTGGGAACAACGACCCTATTTATTTAAGTTTAATAGTTATCGTCCTGTTACTGGTAGCTCTGATTTTATGTATCAAAATACTACCTTTATTCCACTAACCTCTTCAACGGGGGAGGTCAGTCATTTATGCTTGCTTGTTTATGATGTAACGGATAATGCCATAAATAAAATGAGTTTAGAAAAAGCTAATGATGAGTTAGCAATACTGAGCCAAACTGATGGCTTAACTAAGCTATTCAACCGTAGTCATTGGGAGAGCTGCTTACAAGCTGAGTATAAACGTTGGACTCGTAGTCAACACTCAAGCTCGTTAGTGATTCTTGATATTGATCACTTTAAAAAGGTAAATGATACTTACGGTCATGTGGTTGGCGATGAAGTTATTCGTAATCTTTCCAGCTTAATTCGAGATCATGTAAGAGAGACGGATGTTTCTGGTCGTTATGGTGGTGAAGAGTTTGTTATTTTACTAGCCGATACGCCGCTGAAAAATGCGTATGTTTTTGCTGAGCGTTTACGCAGAGAAGTAGAAGCATCGATTACTAAATATAATGATATTGATCTTAAATATAGTATTAGTATTGGTATTGCTGAAATTGACCAGACGATTAAAAGCTATGAAGCCTGGATTGAATGTGCAGATGCAGCACTTTATTATTCAAAAGAAAATGGTCGAAACAAAGTGAGCATGCATCCCAAACACGTATAAAAGCAATTTGTAAACGCTAGTTTCGTTTTTTCTGAGCTTGTAGAAGGACAATAATGATTAACGGTAAGATAATAAGCAGTAATAAAATTAAACGTGGCCATTGGCTATAAGGTGTTTCACCTATTACTAGCGCCACTTCTGTTTTCAATACAGCTTCTTCAAACTGTGGAATACGCGCGATAAAATTACCTTTATGATCAACTACTGCAGTTACGCCGTTATTGGTTGAGCGAAGCAAAGGGCGGCCAAACTCTAAAGCACGCATACGGGCTATTTCCATGTGTTGATGTGGCCCGTGTGAGTTACCAAACCATGCATCATTACTTACGGTTAATAATATACTCGTTTGTTTAGTTAAATTAGCAGCTAATTGATGTGGAAAAACTATTTCAAAGCAAAGTAACGGTAATATATGTAAACCTTTTGCTATAAGATTTCGTTGAACATAATCCCCTCGGCTAAATGAAGACATGGGTAAATTAAACAGTGGCGCAATAGGGCGTAATAGCTCTTGAAATGGAACAAACTCACCAATGGGCAATAGGTGGTTTTTTGAATAACGATTGCTATGGTTATAGTAATAACCTTCTTCATTATTATCTTGTTTACTGCCTAGAACAATTAAACTATTAAAGTATTCTTTGCTTTCAAAGTTATAATTCAAAATTCCAGTAATGATCGCACTATTATTTAATGATGCGGATCGATTTACCGTGGTTAAATAATCTTGTACTGCTGGCTCCATTGCTGGAATAGCTGACTCAGGCCATATAATAATATCGGCATCGTAATTTACACGAGTAAGATCTAAATATTTGAGCATGGTTGGCCACTCTTGCTCTGGAGTCCACTTTATTGATTGCGCTATATTCCCTTGAACTAAAGCAACCTTGGCTGTTTTTCCGGTGACTTGCACCCAATTTATTTTGGCTAAACTGTAACTTAATAGAGTGATAATAACGATAATTACCATAGGACAAACCAGCGCTTTATTACTGCTTTGCTTTAAGGCATAAGCCATTTTCGCTAAACAAATATTTATTAAAATGACTAGTGCGGTTATGCCAACCTCACCTATTACGGGTGCAAAATTAGCTAACGGACTGTTTATTTGACTATATCCTAGTGAGAGCCAAGGGAAGCCAGTTAACACTACACTACGTAGGTACTCGCAAATTAGCCATAAAGGCATTAATAGCCATAAATTAAGCTGCCTTTTATTCGAAAAAAAGGCAGTTAAGTAAGCGGCAAGGGCGGGGAATAATGCTAAATATAAACAAAGTAATAGCATTAAAGCTAAAGAAATGACAAGTGGTAGCCCACCAAATTGGTCAATGCTAACGTGAACCCAACTGATACCACTAGCAAACCAACCAAAGGCAAATACACCCATCAGTTTAGCTGACTTTTTAGGGGATTGTTTAGCTAAGTGATAGAAAACAATGGCAGGAATAAAAAGGCTTAAATACCACTGTGAAAAAGGGGCGTAAGCAAATACTAAGCTTAAACCTGATATAAAACAAAGCCAATATTTCTTGTTTACTAAAGACCCCTTTACTGTTGATAAAAGAGCTTGAATACTTGTGTTAATCACTCAATTTACCGTTTATTTTATGCTTTTTAGCAACGGTTACTTGTAGCATTTGCATACGCCTTGTATCAGCGGCAAGTACTTTAAAGTCAAAATGCTCTAGGGTAAGCTGTTCCCCTTTTTGTGGCATATGGTTTAAGTGTTGTAAAATTATGCCTGCAACGGTGTCTGCTGATTTTTCATCAAATTCGCAATTGAAGTATTCGTTAAAATCTGCCAGCTCGGTTAATGCACGAACTAGATACACATTACCCGCTAGTAACTTTATATCTTCTTCAATATCTTCATCGGTTTCATCTTCAATTTCGCCGACAATTTGTTCAAGAATATCTTCAATCGTTATTACGCCTGAAATACCGCCATATTCATCAGCAACTAGTGCCATATGATAGCGGTTTGAGCGAAATTCATTTAACAAAGGTTCCACTTTTTTACTTTCAGGAACAATGATTGCTGGACGAATAATATTATTTAAACTAAGTTTTTCTGAAGAATTATTAAAACCAAAAGCGAGTAAGTCTTTGGCTAATAAAATGCCATCCACATGATCAATATCTTCATTTACAACAGGAAAACGGGAATGGCCTGAGTCTAAAATTATTGGCAAAAATTCATCAAGGCTATGATTTCTATCGATGGTTACCATTTGTGAGCGGGGTATCATGATGTCGCGAACACGCATTTCTGATACTTCTAATACTGCTTCAATCATTTGCCTTGTTTCGGGGTTTATTAGCTCACGACTTTGCGCGTCAGTTAAGACCTCAACTAAATCGTTTTTATTTTTCGGCTCAGGTCTAAATAATTGAATTATCTTATCCAATACTGATTTTTTCTTTGAGCCGTTACTCGAGTGGGGGTTGTCATCGCTCATAGAGCTTATTTTTTTCCTATTTAAGTTATACCAATCTCACAAACTATGTGATCATTTCTACTTGTTAAAACTACCAACTACTTCGTTATTTATTTAATAATTAGAACAACTAGTTATTAAAATAAATGCCTTGTATTTGGCAATTTTTTCTACGTATAAAATAGATAACCTAATTAATGAAACTAGTATTAGTTTAGCTATTGTTAGCTTTCATAAGGGTTATTAATGGATAATTCAGCTAAAAGCTTTATTTCTAGCGCTTCCATTTCTTCTGCACCAGCATCGTTTATATGATCATATCCTAATAAATGCAAGCATCCATGAATAATCAAGTGTGCCCAATGATCAAATAATCTCTTATTTTGTTCTTTTGCTTCTTGTTGAACAACTTGGACACAAACTACTAAATCGCCAAGTAAATTAAGTTCAATTCCATCAGGGACTTCAAATGGAAAAGAAAGCACATTCGTTGGTTTATTTTTTTGTCGATACTGGCTATTTAATTGTTGGCTTTCGTCAATATTAACTAACCGAATCGTTAACTCAAATTCTTGATCTGTTACGGCGGTTAATGCGATATCGGTCCAACGCTGAAATAGCTCCAATGATGGTAACTCTGCTTTATCACAGGCAAATTGTAGGTCAATATGATTACTCATTATTTAGGGACTTTGCCTTTGCTTGTTGTTCTTTTTGATACTTTTGTTTGTTTTCTTTTTGTTCATAAGATTCATAAGCTTCCACTATTCTAGCGACTACTTGATGGCGTACAACATCTTTAGCTTGGAAAAAATTAAAACTTATGCCTTGAACATCCTGTAAAACCTCAATAGCGTGGCGTAAGCCCGATTTTTGATGTTTTGGTAAGTCAACTTGGGTTATATCGCCAGTTATAACAGCGCGTGAATTAAAGCCGATACGTGTTAAAAACATTTTCATTTGTTCAACGGTAGTATTTTGACTTTCATCTAAAATAATAAATGCATCATTTAAGGTTCTTCCACGCATATACGCTAGTGGTGCAATTTCAATGACATTACGCTCAATTAGTTTCTCTACACGTTCAAAACCTAACATTTCAAATAAAGCATCATATAGCGGTCTTAAATAAGGGTCTATCTTTTGTGCTAAATCACCGGGTAAAAAACCAAGTTTTTCTCCTGCCTCAACCGCGGGGCGTGTCAGTAATATACGGCGTACTTCTTGTCGTTCTAGCGCATCTACTGCGCACGCAACTGCAAGGTAGGTTTTACCTGTTCCAGCTACGCCAACACCAAAGCTTATGTCATTGGTGATAATATTTTGAACATAAGACTGCTGATTACCATTGCGGGGCTTTACTATGCCGCGCTTTGTTTTGATGGTAAGCATTTTTTCATAGTTAGCGCCTAATTCAGACGCTTCTTTACTTTGTATAGGGCTATTCGTATCGTCTTGTTCTAATACATTCGCTTCAAGTATTGCTAAATGTACCATTTCACTGGTTATTAATTTATTAACACCTTTTACAGGCGCAGTTTCTATATAGAGATTTTTTAATAAGTGGATAACTGCTTGACAGTTTTTGTCTTTACCGAGTATTTTAAATTGATTACCACGGTAACTAATTTCTACACCTAAGCGACGCTCTATTGTTTTTAGGTGATCATCCATAGGACCACATAACTCAGCTTGGCGCTCGTTATCAACAGGGTTTAAGTCCAATTGGTAGTTTGTGGCTGAGTTGGTGTTGTTTTTTTCTTCAATGCTCAAAGTGTTATCCATTAATGACTATTAACTGGTTAAGGGGTATAAGTACCAACACCTAAATCATCAAGATGACTTACTTTTGGTGACGTATGGTGACTATTAGCTAAGATGTCAGCTGGTGAATGAGCAATGCGTAGCCCCATCTCACTTTCTTGACGAATCAACTCACCACGTAATGAGTTGGCATACACATCAGTAATTTTAATATCAACAAATTGACCAATAACTGAATGTGGCGCTACAAAGTTAACGGTACGGTTGTTTTCTGTTTTGCCACGCAATTCCATTGGGTTTTTCTTTGATGGACCTTCAACTAAAACACGTTGCTCGGTATTCAACATTTGTCTAGCGATGCGTAAGGCTTGTTGAGTAATTTTGTCTTGTAATAATTGTAAGCGCTGTTTTTTAGTATCATTGCTTATATCGTCAGGTAAATCAGCAGCAGGTGTACCGGGACGAGCGCTATAAATAAAACTAAAGCTTAAATCAAAGTTTATCGCTTCAATTAACTTCATTGTATCCATAAAGTCTTCATCTGTTTCACCAGGGAAACCAATAATAAAATCTGATGACATAGAAAGCTCAGGGCGAACTTTTTTCAATCTTCGAATCTGAGATTTATATTCAAGGGCTGTATGACCACGCTTCATTTGCGTTAAAATTCGATCGCAACCACTTTGGACTGGAAGATGTAAGTGATTTACTAATTCAGGAACATCCGCGTATGCTTCAATAATGTCATCAGTAAATTCAACCGGATGTGACGTGGTATAACGAATGCGGTCAATGCCATCAATAGTTGCGACTAAGCGTACTAAATCGGCAAAGCGACAAATGCTACCATCATGCATTTCGCCGCGGTAGGCGTTAACGTTTTGGCCAAGTAAATTTACTTCGCGTACATCTTGCTCAGCAAGTTGGGCAATTTCATATAAAACGTCATCAAGTGGTCTACTTACTTCTTCGCCACGAGTATAAGGTACTACACAAAAAGTACAGTATTTACTACAGCCTTCCATAATGGAAACAAAAGCACTTGGACCTTCAGCTTTAGGCTCCGGTAAACGGTCAAACTTTTCAATTTCAGGGAAACTCACGTCAACAATAGGGCTACTGCTGTGCTGTAATTGATTTAGCATCTCAGGTAAGCGATGTAACGTTTGTGGACCAAAAATCATATCAACAAAAGGTGCTCGTTGTCGAATAGCATCGCCTTCTTGTGAGGCAACGCAGCCACCAACACCAATAAGTAAATTTGGTTTGTGCTCTTTTAATTTCTTCCAACGGCCGAGCTGATGAAAAACTTTTTCTTGGGCTTTTTCACGAATAGAGCAAGTGTTTAGCAGAATTACATCGGCATCTTCAGCTTCTTGCGCTAGTTCAAAACCATGGGTTGAGTCTAACAATTCTGCCATTTTCTGCGAGTCATACTCGTTCATTTGACAGCCCCAAGTTTTGATATATAGCTTTTTACTCATTTGCTTTACTCTTACATATTCGTATTTATTAACATCGATATTATTCAACCGAATACTTGTTGATGCATCGACAAAAGGAGGCGTATTTTATATTAAATTAATCAAAATTTCGAGGTGTAATGCCAATATTAGTTTTTACGTATGATCGGTAAGCTTAATACTAGTTGGCTACCATTACCTTGTTCATTAAACGTATTAATAGAACCTTTATGTTTATTAGCTATTTGGCGAATATAATACATAGAAAGATCTATATTGATTTTACTATTAAAATTAACAAAACTTTGGCTGTCATCACTGATATTTAACCATATTTTATTTTTGAACTTCTGAATGATTACTTTGAAATCTCGACCGCTACCTTTGAGTATTGCAGAAGTAATTGCTTCAAAAACAACGCGATAAAGGTCGGCACGTAATTCATATTCAAGCTCGTTTTCATTTATATCGAATTGAAAAAATAGTTTTGTTTGATATTTGTTTTGTAAATATTCGGCTAAAAAAGGAATAGCAATAGTTAACGAGTTACCATTTAATGAGTTTGGCTCTGGCGATTTTTGCTGTTCATTTAACTCATCTACACATTGCTGTAGTAAATATTTGCTTTTATTTATTTCGTTTTCAGACAACAAAGCAAGGGCAACTGTTAAGTTACGCTTAACTTGCATACTGGTTTTCCCGTAATTGTTAATATCATTTTGTAAAATATTATGAATATGGCGAATTGACTTACCACGTAAATAAAGCAACCAAGCGCTAAGGCACACAATACAAAATATGACTACAGCGTATACTAATCGTATTTGCGGGGTCCAATACCAAGGAAAGGCAACACTAATTTCAGTGTAGGCTTTATAATCGCTCCACTGGCCTAAGCTATTAGTGGCCATTATTTCAATGTGATAATCTCCGGAGGCCAAGCCAGTTAACGTTAATTGACTGCCACTAATTTGATGCCAGGTATTGCCATTTAGCGTGTAACGGTACTGTTTACTAACTCCTGGCCTATAATCTAAACTGGCTAAATCTAGCGTAACTACATCATTACCGCTGGTAATATTTATCGTTTTATTTAATAAATAAGACTTACCTGATACGGTTGTTTTACTGATATAAACTTTAGGGTGAAAAGAGGGGGGAGTTGTTTTTGGTAATTGTAATACACCCAAGCTGTTAGCTATTAATAGTGAATTATTATAGGACAGAGGAGCATCGGTGAATGAATACTTCTCAGTATTTGTGATCATTGATATTTGATAATTTTCAGGGTTTATTTTATAGAGTGAGGGGTTGGCAGAAGCGAATATATGCTTATCAATTAGGGACATATAGCTAAAGTTTATGCCTTTAGCAAAGTGAGTTAATAGTTGTCTTTGTTGGTTGTATACAAAAATACCATCGCCTTTGGTCGCAGCAAAAATTTTACTGTCGGCTTGTAAAAGGGATTGAAATTTTGCGCTTGTCTGGCTAGTAATTGTGTTAACTGTTTTAGTGTTCTTTCTTATAACGTCAATACCGGAAGCTGTAGCAAGCCAAATATCACCATTAGCTAAAGGTAAAATATCCATTACTTCCCCTGAACTTAAGCCCGACTTTACATCAATGTGCTTGATGATTGCATTATTATTGACATCGTAAATAATAAGACCTCGTTGATCTGTCGCGATATAGAGTAAATTATTTGCATGAACTAATTTAAGTAAAATCAAATTATTTAAATCAGTATTATCTGTTGTTAAATCAACCTTGCTTGTTTGATGAGTCTTTTTGTTAAATTGCCACAAACCGTCAAAGGTAGCGATAAATAATTTATCATTAATGGTTAATAAGTCAGTGATTCTCAATGCTTTTGTTGTAAAGTTTTTATTGATGCTGTTAACCGCGTTAACATGGTTGTTTTTGAAGAGAGATAATGTATGAACCCCTTTGCCATAACTGCCAATAAACAATTGATCTCCATAAACCTCTGCTTCGAGTGAACTAAACTTGGTATCAAAAGTCGCACTGTGGTTTTTTACGGTATTTTCAGTTAATAACTGAACGCCTCTATCACTCACTAGCCATAAAACACCGGAGCTATCGTGTAGTAAAGTTTGATACTTTGATTTTTCAACGGATGGAAAGGTATTAGAGAGTGTTTTTAATGTTGTTAATTCACGTTTTATGATTGTTCCAGACAGATCGACAGTAAAGAAATTTTGGCTATTATTGCTTATGGCTATTGCTGAGATAGGGGACAGTATTTTTTCTTTTTTTATCTCATTGGTATCACTGAGTTTGAATATATGATTTGTGCTAGCGATTATTACCGTATCTTCGGTACTTGCTACGGTAACTATGTTTTCATCAATGTCATTAATGTCATTAATGTAGTGTGTCTTTTGGTAGTTATCAGCGCTATCTAAGTAATATAGTTTTTCTTCATAATTAAAATAGATTCTATTTTCGCTAGCAATCAAGGTGTTGCTATCAATGTTCTTCATCAATACCGTTGTTTCGCCTGTGGCTATCTCGTATCGATATAAATGTTGAGGAGCCATACTAATGGCATAGAAGCTACTTTTATGATGAATTGCTTTATAGAATGTATTGGATTTAGTCTTGATTTTTATAGGAGTTGTTACACCTGTACTGGTGTTAAATAACCACAAACCTTTAGTTTCTGTTGCTAATATTAAATCTTCATCTTTTATTGATAAACTATTTATCCAATTAAAAGGGATAGGCCAATCTTTTTTATTATTCGAGAAATTAATGACTTGTGAGCCGTTATATCGATATAAGCCATTTTGTCCCGATAACCAAATAAAATCTTTTTTATCTTGAAGAAGAGAATAAAGGTTAGCAGTATTTTTAAATGGAGCTGTATGCTTAGCAAAAGATGAAAGCGAAATGAATAAAGTGGCTATAAATAATAAAAAAAGCAACCAGTTAAGTTGCTTAATAAAATGTATGCAATACAAATTAGTTGTTTGAATTAAATAACTAAATAATGCTGTCAGGTGGTGAAACACTTTCATGTTTACGCCCACCACATACAGCAAATACTTGCGGAGCATCTCCTGTTGTGATTGGTTTTTGCACCAGTAAGTAAGTGGGTTTTCGTGGATCATCGTGTTGTTGTTTTTCAGCCCATGCTTTACGCACTTTATCGGCATCTTCCTTTGAATATTTTGCTTCAAACGCGGTAGCGATCATTTCTACGCCAAAATCATCCATTACCATAATTGCATTGTTATGGTAGCCACTTGTGGTGTCAAAATCTATATCTACAGTAAGAATATTATTTTCAGGCAAAACTAGATCAGCGCGAATGTTCGCGATTACAGCTCTATCTTTGTGTGCTTTTAAGTGAGTTCTATTGGGTTTTTCTGTCATGTCGTATACAATTTTAATATCGTCATGAACTACTAATTCTTCTTTTTTTGTCGCTGTCATAATCTTTCCCTTTTACAATGTAAAGTGATTAGAAGTTAAATGCTTAAAAATAAAAGCAACCTTAATATAACTAAAAAAATTATTTAATCAAGAATATTTTAGTAACTTATTTAAGTATTTTATAGGCTTAACTTCGCCTGTTCGCTACAATAAGTTATTAGAATATTCAGTGGGGATTTGTGCAAGATGAAAAATTTTGATTGTGTGGTCGTTGGTGGCGGCATGGTTGGTGCAGCAAGTGCGTTAACGTTGGCACAATTAGGTTTACGTGTTGCCTTAGTTGAACAGTTCGAGCCGGAGCCCTATTTACCAGGGCAAAGTTTTGATTTACGTGTGTCTGCTATATCACTCGCTTCACAGCATTTATTAGAACAATTGGGCGCTTGGTCGCAAGTTACTCAGTGGCGCGCTTGTCCTTATAAGCGATTAGGTGTTTGGGAGCAAGCGTATGCTTATACTGAATTTAATGCTCATGATATTGAACAAAAGCAGTTAGGTCACATTGTTGAAAACCGGCTTTTACAATTAGCTTTGTGGCAAAAAATTAACACTCAACCCAATATTGCATTATTTTGTCCTTATAATTTGATTAATTTATCTCAAAATGAATCACAGATAAGCTTAACTTTAAAAAATAATACCGCATTAACAGAAACGAATATTACTGGCAAGTTGGTGATTGCTGCGGATGGTGCTAATTCACAAGTCAGACAAATGGTGGATATTGGCATAACAGCATGGGACTACCAACAATCAGCCATGTTAATAAATGTTAAAACTGAAAAGCCTCAACAAGACATAACGTGGCAGAAATTCTTTCCAACAGGCCCTGTTGCGTTCTTGCCATTAAAGAGAGTACCTTTAACGAAAGTAGCTTCTTCAAAAGAAAATAATGCTGAGCAAGGCGGTTATGCTTCGTTAGTTTGGTATCATCAACGAGATGAAATAAAACGTTTATCCGCTTTGTCTAACAAACAATTACAGCAAGAAGTTATGGCTACTTTTCCAAAACGTTTGGGCAAAATTGAAGTAATTGATAAAGGTGCTTTTCCATTAACTCGTCGCCATGCCAATAGCTATCAAAGTAAACGTGTTTTATTATTAGGGGATGCCGCACATACAATTAATCCTATGGCAGGTCAGGGCGTTAATTTGGGTTTTAAAGATGTAAAAGCACTACAAACTATTATAGCGTCTGCTATTGGTAATGGTGAGTGTTGGCATGATGTTAATGTGTTAGGTCGTTATGAAACCATGAGGCGGAATGATAACTTACTGATGATGTCGACTATGGATGCCTTGTATCACAGTTTTAGTCACCCATCATCAATCGTTAAGGTATTGAGAAACTTGAGTTTATTGGCAATAAACAAGGTTCCCTTTATTAACACGGCAGTAAAAAATAAAGCTTTGGCATACGCTTGTGGAATATAGTTTTATTGTTATACCAGTTTCATTAATTAGGTGATCTATTTTATACGTAGGAAAAACTGCCAAATACAAGACATATATTTTAATAACTAGTTGTTCAGGACAATATGCTCCTGCATTGTCTAATAAGCTGCATCCATGCAGCGTTAATTATCAAATAAATAACGAAGTAGTTGGTGGTTTTAACAAGTAGAAATGATCATATACTTAGTGAGGTTGCTATTGTTTGATTAATCAGTGGTTTAAGTAGTACTTTGCTTGGTCAGCATCAGCAAGCGCTGTTTTTATCGCGCAGGCCATTCGTTGTTTAGGCATGCCAGCCTCCATAAAAACGGCACCAACAGGGTAGAAGTGATGTTGGGAAAAGTAGGATACACTTTCAAGTGGGCTATATATATAAACTTCACTGAGTAGTAGTTCTTCAGCAATTCGAAATAAACCTTGAATAATTACTTTATCGATAGATGCTTGCCGAAACTCCATTACTACGGCAATTCGACTTATTTCACCTGTTGAAGATATACGGCCTGTGGCGATTGGTGTTTGTGAATAATCATCACAAACAAGCATATGAAATGCAGAGTTGTCATTACGATCAAACTCTATTTTTTTAGGAATACGTCTTTCACAAATAAAAACTTTCTCTCGAATATCTTTTAATAAAGGCGCTGCTTGCTTCCATTGCACTCGGCTGACACTGTAGGACATTTTAATTTAGCCATTCTTTTAATTATTTAATTTAACGCTTAACTTAACACCTGAATTTATACCAATATAAATAAATAGGTGATCACTCTAAATGGACTAAATATTCAAATAACGTCGTTGCTTTCAATCACACACGTCTGCTATTACTCAATCAAGCGCCTTGTTCTTGAAAATTTATCCTCATTAATATTTGATCACTAACTTTCTGGTATTGGTATTAAGAGCAATGTTTAAATTAAGTTTATTTGGTAAAACGATTAATCGAATAGTTATTGTTGTTGCTTTCATTGTTAAAATCGGAGAACTACCTTAAGCGTAGTTAACTATGGTGGTTTTTTCAATTAATAAAGCAGGTTTTTGGTAAAAATCAAATATTGAAAGCAAAAAAGAAGACCTAAGTCTTCTTTTACCATTTTTGTAATTATAATCAGTTGATTACAATTACGTAGTCTATACCCGAACCACTTGAAGAAGCATGATTCAGCTAGAACGGGTATATAATATCAACAATTAATCTAATTCATCAATAAATGCTACGGCACGACCAATATAACTTTCAGGTGTTAATAAGCACAGTTCTGCTTTTACTGCTTCAGGCAATTCTAAGGTGTTGATGAAATCACGCATTGAATCAGCATTTACGCGTTTACCACGCGTTAACTCTTTTAATTTTTCATACGGTTTTTCAATACCGTAACGACGCATTACTGTTTGTACAGGTTCAGCTAATACTTCCCAGTTTTTGTCTAATTCGTTTGCCAGATTCTCTTCATTAACTTGTAGTTTACTAATACCTTTCAACGTTGATTGATATGCAATTATAGCGTGACCAAAGCCGACACCCAAATTACGTAGTACCGTTGAATCAGTTAAATCACGTTGCCAACGAGAAATAGGTAATTTTTGCGCTAGATGGTTAAATAGTGCGTTAGCAATACCTAAATTACCTTCTGAGTTCTCAAAGTCAATCGGGTTAACTTTATGTGGCATAGTTGATGAACCAATTTCACCGGCAATCGTTCTTTGCTTGAAATGACCTAAGGCGATATAGCCCCAAATATCTCGGTCAAAATCAATTAAAATGGTATTGAAACGTGCTACAGCGTCAAATAACTCGGCAATGTAATCATGCGGCTCTATTTGAGTAGTAAACGGGTTAAAGGTTAACCCTAAGTCATTAACAAATTCTTCAGCAAATTGATGCCAATTTACTTCAGGGTATGCGCTTAGGTGAGCATTGTAGTTACCTACAGCACCGTTAATTTTACCCAGTAATTCAATTTCGCTAATCTGTTGACGTTGACGTTTTAAACGTACATAAACATTAGCCATCTCTTTACCTAGTGTACTAGGTGAAGCCGGCTGTCCATGCGTACGGCACATCATAGGGATAGTTTTGTATTCAACAGCTAGACCTTTGATTTTTGATAAAATATCATCAATGGAAGGTAATAATATTAATTCGCGACATTCTTTTAACATTAATCCATGGGACAGGTTATTAATGTCTTCAGAAGTACAAGCAAAGTGAATAAATTCAGTAACGGCGTGTAATTCTGCGTTGTCACTGATCTTTTCTTTTAAGAAGTATTCGACTGCTTTTACATCATGATTAGTTGTTGCTTCAATTTTTTTTATGCGCAAAGCATCTTGCTCATTAAAATCACTAACAATATTGTCTAATGCTTTGTTTGCGGCATCACTAAAAGCAGGAACTTCTTCAATGGCTTTAGTTGCGCTTAATTTTTGTAACCAACGTACTTCAACCGTGACACGATATTTGGTTAAACCAAATTCACTAAAGATAGGGCGTAAGTCACTTGTTTTACTACCATATCTACCATCTACAGGTGATATTGCTGTTAACGCTGAAAGTTCCATAATGTGTTCCTGAGTTAAGATCTAATTTTGAAAAATGATTAAGTTTCTATTTGTTCGAGTAATTCTTTTGCTGTTTTTACTAATTTACTACGGCTAAATAATATTGTTCGACGTTTACCACCTACTTGTCGCCATAACACTGTCGATCTGATGCCTGCTAGTAATAAGGATCTAATTTTATGCTGACTAGCAGTTTGTTTTAATATACTTGGCTCTCCTGTTACTTGAATGCGCGCACCAAGTGGGCTAATAATATCACTGTATATACTAGCAAAGCTGGCGATTAGCGTTTCACTGGTTATTGAATAATGATCAAGTTGCCTTTTACTAGCTTCAATACGTTCACCAAGTTGTGCCAGCTGTTTAGGCTGCTTTGTTAGGCGACGTTCTAAATTAATTAAGCTAATAATATAACGAGTAAATTCAGGGTCTTTTACATTACCTTTTTTACCATTTGAGCTTGAAGAGTCACCTAAATGATTAATTAATAACTCTAGACCTTGTTTAACATTGGTTAACTCACCGCCATAAACAGCCAATGTATTTTCTGGTGATGTTGTGATTATGCTATTGAGTAGTATTTCGAGCTCATTATCATTAATTTGGCCATTACGAGATACTTGCTGTACAAGGTGTGCTACTTGGCATATAGCGGCAAAAGTTATTGTTTGATCTTTCATGTATTCTCTAAACTGTTTTTAATGAGAGTTAATGGTTATTGTTAATATTTGAACGTTGTATTTAACGGATTAAACTATTAATAATACCACCACCTAGACATACATCACCTTGATAAAACACGACTGATTGCCCTGGCGTTACTGAGCTTTGTGGCTCAACGAAGTTTATTTGATATTCGGTTGTTTCTTCTGCATTATCATTTGATTTTTTTTCTAGCGGAGTAACTGTACAAGCGACATCTTCTTGTCGATAGCGAGTTTTTACTGTGCACTGGATAGGCGCAGCTAACTCTAGGCGATCAACCCAATGCAATTGATTCGCAATTAATCCTTTGGAAAATAGACGAGGGTGATTATGCCCTTGACCAACAATCAGTACGTTACGAAGTAAATCTTTTTCTACTACGTACCATGGCTCTTCACCAGCATTGGCTAAGCCACCGATACGTAGGCCTTTGCGTTGTCCTAGGGTGTGATACATCAAACCATCATGATGTCCAACTGCGATACCTTCGGCTGATTCAATAATGCCTGGCTGAGCAGGCAAGTACTGCCCTAAGAAGTCTTTAAATTTGCGTTCACCAATAAAACATATTCCCGTACTATCTTTTTTATTATGGGTAACTAAACCTGCTTTCTCAGCGATGGCGCGAACTTCTGGTTTTTCAATATGACCAACAGGAAATAACGTATGCGCGAGTTGCTGCTCATTTAAGGTGTATAAAAAGTAGCTTTGATCTTTATTGTTGTCTAACCCACGAACCATAGTCCAGTGACCATTGATCAATTGTCGTTGGACATAATGTCCTGTTGCGATGTAATCTGCGCCTAAGTCTTCACAAGCAAATTCTAAAAAAGCTTTAAATTTTATTTCTTTATTGCACATGATATCCGGGTTTGGTGTACGTCCGGCTTTATATTCAGCGAGAAAATACTCAAATACATTATCCCAATACTCAGTAGCAAAGTTGATGGTGTGTAGTTTGATATCTAATTTGTCACAAATAGCTTGAGCATCTTTTAAGTCTTGTGCAGCGGCACAATACTCATCGGTATCATCTTCTTCCCAGTTCTTCATGAACAGGCCTTCAACTTGATAACCTTGTTCTTTTAATAAATAAGCAGAAACAGAAGAGTCGACACCACCGGACATACCCACAATAACTTTTGTTTGTTGTGGCGTTTTTTGCTTTGGTAATTTATTTTCTTGGCTTGTAAGTTCGATAGACATTAAAAACTCGTGATATTATTAAAAATACATGTACTGGATAAAAAGGCGCGACATTATACCATGACCGTTATCGCGATTAAATAGTCATGTTTAAGAACAGTTATTATGTTCTCATTCTATTATTTTATATTGACCGTTATCAATGTTAGTTATTGTCCACTGACCAATAGCATAACGAATCAAACGTAACGTAGGGAAACCTATATTTGCAGTCATACGTCGTACTTGTCGGTTACGCCCTTCGGTAATAATTATTTCAAGCCAAGTTGTTGTTATATTAGCTCGTTCTCTAATAGGGGGAATACGAGGCCAAATTTTTGGCTCATTCATACAAGTAACTTTGGCAGGTAAAGTCATGCCATCTTTAAGTTCGACACCACTACGCAATTTAGCTAAATCATTGTCACTTGGACACCCTTCTACCTGAACCCAATAAGTTTTTGCTGTTTTCTTTTTTGGGTTAGCAATTTTATGTTGTAATTGCCCATCATTGGTCAGTAGTAATAATCCTTCGCTGTCTCGATCAAGTCGTCCGGCAGCATAAATATCTTTTATGGGAATAAAGTCTTTTAAGGTTTGACGTTTTTGTTTTCCAATGTGTTTTTCATCGGTAAACTGACATAAAACATCAAAAGGTTTGTTAAAAAGCACTACTTTAGTATTGCTTTTATCTGGTCGTACCTTTTTGGAATGCTGCGCTCTATGTCTTGTATTATCTTTGTTGTTGTTCATTTGTGTCTTGTTTTTAATGAAGGAAAACTATTTGTGCTTATGCTCGGCTATATTAATATGCCTTGAATTACTATAATATACTGCGCGAAAAATAAATGTTAAATATTAACGATTATTCTAATGTAAATTAATCGATTTAAGCTAAATAAATGTAAGCTTAACCAATAAAGTAGGAAGCTCATGAGCACTGATAAGTCAAAAATTATTTATACTATTACCGATGAGGCACCCGCCTTAGCAACGTATTCTTTATTACCTATTATCCAAGCCTATACCGCATCTTCGGGTATTAATGTTGAAACTCGTGATATTTCATTAGCTGGTCGCGTTTTGGCGAATTTCCCAAAATATTTAACTAAAGAGCAGCGTATTGATGATGCTTTAGTTGAATTAGGCAAGATGGTTACTAACCCCAATGCAAATATTATTAAATTACCGAATATCAGTGCTTCTGTACCACAATTGCATGCAGTGATAAAAGAACTACAGGCTAAGGGCTATGCAGTACCTAATTACCCTGAAGAACCACAAAATGATGCAGAAAAATCAATAAAATATACCTACGATAAAATTAAAGGTAGTGCGGTAAATCCTGTTTTACGTGAAGGTAACTCAGATAGACGCGCTCCAGCTTCAGTTAAACAGTATGCTCGTAGTAATCCTCATTCAATGGGGGTTTGGTCAAATGATTCAAAATCTCATGTGGCGAGTATGAGCGGTGGTGATTTTTATGAAACAGAGCAATCAGTAACGGTTAATTACGCAACGAATGTAAAAATTGAATTTGTTGCACAAAATGGCAGCGTTAAAGTGTTAAAAGATAGCTTGCCGTTATTGACTGGTGAAGTAATAGATTCATCTGTATTAAGTAAATCAGCTTTAATTGAGTTTTATCAACAATCAATTGCAGATGCCAAAAAAGAAGATGTTTTATTGTCGTTGCATTTAAAAGCGACCATGATGAAAGTATCTGATCCGGTTATCTTCGGTTATGCAGTTAAAGTTTTCTATGCTGATGTGTTTGAAAAGCATAGTGAAATATTTGAACAATTAGGTGTAGATGCCAATAATGGTATTGGTGATGTTTATAGTAAAATTGGTCGTTTACCTAGCGACAAAAAAGCAGAAATTGAAGCTGATTTAGCGGCTGTTTTTGCCAACCGTCCTGAGTTAGCTATGGTTGATTCAGATAAAGGAATTACTAATTTACACGTACCTAGTGATGTTATTGTTGATGCTTCTATGCCGGCAACATTGCGTTCTTCTGGTAAAATGTGGGGAGCAGATGGCGAGTTAAAAGATACTAAAGCTATGATTCCTGACAGATGTTATGCTGGTGTTTATCAAACAGTTTTTGATTTTTGTAAAGAACATGGTGCTTTTGATCCAACAACGATGGGCACAGTGCCAAATGTTGGCTTAATGGCGCAAAAAGCTGAAGAGTATGGTTCTCATGATAAAACTTTTATTATGAGTGAAGCTGGTAGCGTCCGTGTTGTTGATGCTCTAGGTACAACGTTACTTGAACACAATGTTGAGGAAGGTGATTTATGGCGCATGTGTCAAGCCAAAGATTTACCTATTCAAGATTGGGTTAAACTAACCATTACTCGTGCTAAGGCATCGGGCATGCCAGCTGTATTTTGGTTAGATGAAAACCGAGCGCACGACAGAGAGATGATTAAAAAGGTAAATGCTTATTTAGCTAACTATGACACTACAGATTTAGATATTCAAATTCTTAACCCTGTAGCAGCATGTGAATTTACCTTGGCACGTATTATTAAAGGTGAAGATACTATTTCTGTTACTGGTAATGTATTACGTGATTATTTAACTGATTTATTTCCAATTTTAGAGCTAGGTACTAGTGCTAAAATGTTATCAGTTGTACCACTAATGAATGGTGGTGGTTTATTTGAAACTGGCGCTGGTGGTAGTGCACCTAAACATGTTCAGCAGTTTGAAAAAGAAAACCACTTACGTTGGGATTCTTTAGGTGAGTTTTTAGCGTTAGCAGCTTCCTTAGAGCATTTAAGTGTTACAACAGGCAATTCTAAAGCACAAGTTCTTGCTGATACTTTAGATCAAGCTACTGGTGAGTTTTTAGACAGCAATAAATCACCATCACGTAGAGTAGGTGAGTTAGACAACCGTGGTAGTCACTTTTACCTTGCTATGTATTGGGCAAAAGCATTAGCTCAGCAAACGAGTGATGGTGAGCTTAAAGCAAGCTTTACAGGTGTTGCACAAGCATTTGCTAAGCAAGAAGATAAAATTGTTGCAGAACTTAATGCAGCGCAAGGTCCTGCCATGGATATTGGCGGCTATTACTTTGCCGATGTTGGACAGGCAGAAAAAGCTATGCGTCCAAGCGAAACGTTAAATACTATTTTATTAGCGTTGTTATAAACGTCAGTAATACAATAATACCAGTTTCATTAATTAGGTGACCTATTTTATACGTAGGTAAAGCTGCCAAATAGAAGGCATTTATTTTAATAACTAGTTGTTCTAATTATTAAATAAATAACGAAGTAGTTGGTGGTTTTAACAAGTAGAAATGATCACATAGTTAGTGATGTTGGTATAAGTTAAATCTGGGCTAAGTGATGAATCTTGGCTCTTTTTGAACTATAAAGGTATTCAATAAGATGATAATAGCTATCACCACCAAGTGATTATTGTCATTACTCTTTTTACTCAGTTTTAGGTTAAACTGAGAAATACAACAACACGTTGACTAAATTAAATGAAGTTAAGCAGATTGCTATTTTTTGTTAATATCGATTGATTTATCGTTTTGTTTCTTTTATATATTTATAGGCATTGGTCGATGTCCATTCTTCCAATTAGGAGAGCGCTTTATGACAAGTAAAATCTCAATTCCCAGTACCGGTGATAAAATTACCGTATCGAACGGTAAATTATTAGTACCTAACAATCCAATTATTCCTTTTATTGAAGGTGATGGTATTGGTGTTGATGTTACACCACCTATGATTAAAGTAGTTGATGCTGCTATTAGTAAAGCTTACGGCAGTGACAGAAGAATTGCCTGGATGGAAGTTTATGCAGGTGAAAAAGCAACCCAAGTGTATGATTCTGAAACATGGTTACCAGATGAAACATTGGAAATGTTTAAAGAGTATAAAGTTGGTATTAAAGGTCCATTAACTACACCCGTTGGTGGTGGAATGCGTTCATTGAATGTAGCCTTACGCCAAATTTTAGATTTATATGTTTGTCAACGCCCTGTACAGTGGTTTACAGGGGTACCAAGTCCGGTTAAAAGACCTAGTGAAGTAGACATGGTTATTTTCCGTGAAAATACTGAAGATATTTATGCAGGTATTGAATATCAAGCAGGCACAGATGCAGCTAAAAAAGTTATTTCTTTTTTACAAGATGAAATGGGCGTAACTAAAATTCGCTTTACTGACGATTGTGGTATTGGTATTAAACCAGTATCTAAAGAAGGTACTCAGCGACTAGTCCGCCAAGCAATACAATATGCTATTGATCATAATAGAGACTCTGTAACGCTAGTGCATAAAGGTAATATCATGAAATTTACCGAAGGCGCTTTTAAAGATTGGGGTTATGAATTAGCCTTTGAAGAGTTTGGTGCAGAGCTCATTGATGGTGGACCTTGGTGTAGTGTTAAAAACCCTAAAACAGGTAAAGAAATCATAATTAAAGATGTTATTGCTGATGCAATGTTGCAGCAAATCTTACTGCGTCCAGCAGAATATAGTGTTATTGCAACACTTAATTTAAATGGTGATTACTTATCTGATGCATTAGCTGCACAAGTGGGTGGTATTGGTATTGCTCCAGGTGCTAACTTAAATGATGAAGTAGCGATATTTGAGGCTACTCACGGAACAGCGCCTAAATATGCAGGTAAAAATAAAGTAAATCCAGGCTCTGTAATTTTATCAGCAGAAATGATGTTACGACATATGGGCTGGGTAGAAGCGGCTGATTTACTATTAAAAGGTATGTCAGGGGCTATCGGCGCTAAAACAGTAACTTATGATTTTGAACGATTAATGGATGATGCTACGTTAGTTACTTGTTCACAATTTGGTGATTGTATTATTGACCATATGTAAATTTAGTATCTAGCAACTAGTTTCGAGTGGCGAACACAGCATGCTGAGAGTATGGTGTTTTCGTAACTCGCTACTTTTTTGCTCGGAACTTCTCTTGCCTATAACTTACGTTAAGTTATAGGCATAAAAAAACACAGCCTAGTCGCTGTGTTTTTTATTGTGCAAATATATAATATTAGTCTATTTCGTCATCTGTTGGCTTTATACTCGCCGCATGGTGTCCCTTCGCCCCTTCGTTTAGTTCGTAATCGACATCCTGACCGGCTTTTAATGTACGGTATCCATCCATTTCAATAGTTGAGTAGTGAGCAAAAATATCTTCTCCACCATTATCGGGACGAATAAAGCCAAAACCTTTCGCATTATTAAACCACTTAACTGTACCATGAGCCATACATCTACTTCCTCTATATCCTTCAGTATTATAGGTATGCTTAAATCAATTATTTATATTTAATTTTAGTCTCATCAAAATAGAGATATAATTAAGCACATATACATGTAATTATGCGGCTAAAAAACAGCCACCTATTGAATCGTAGATAAAATATTAAATTAGTCAAGTTAAATATCTATAATATACTCGTTTTTTTAATGTTTATTGACAAAAAAGTTACAGCAAAAGTTAACAGTAGAGACTAAGATAAATATATGAGTAATTGGAAAGAGTTGATTGACAGCCATGAGCTTGTTGAAGAAGAAGTTAGAGACGAGGTAGAAAAACCGCCTAAATACCATGTTTTTTTACTTAATGATGATTATACGCCTATGGACTTTGTTGTAGATGTTTTATGTAAATTTTTTAATAAAACATCAGATCAAGCGACTGATATAATGTTAACTATTCATTATAAAGGCAAAGCGCTTTGTGGCACATATACTGCAGATATTGCAGAAACTAAAGTAGATCATGTTGCTCGTTTTTCTTTAGTGCACGAACATCCATTAAAGTGTGTGTTAGAAAAAGCTTGATGTGAAATCATGTATTACTCAAAAGAGAAGTTCGCAAGGTTTAAATTGGAGTACCTATGCTAAATAAAGACTTAGAAATTTCGCTTAACTTAGCTTTTCGACAAGCTAAAGAATCTCGTCATGAGTTTATGACAGTGGAACATTTACTGTTAGCGCTTTTAGATAATCCATCCGCCATTGAAGTATTGGGAGCATGTGGTGCAGACTTAAATAAAATTAGAACAAGCCTCTTAGAATTTATTCAAGAAACCACTCCGGTTATACCTGCCGAAGAGGATGAACGAGAAACTCAGCCTACACTCGGATTTCAGCGAGTGTTGCAGCGAGCTGTTTTTCATGTGCAGTCTTCAGGTAAAAGTGAAGTAAGTGGCTCTAACGTTCTGGTAGCTATCTTTAGTGAACAAGAGTCACAAGCTGCCTATATTTTGAAAAAGTCAGATATTAGTCGATTAGATATCGTTAATTACATCTCACATGGCATTGCTAAGATTGAGGGGGGCTCTAACAACTCCTCTGTTGAAGAGGGTGAACAAGTCAGTGAAGAAGAGCCTAGAACAATTGAGAACTTTTCTGTTAATTTGAATGAAGAAGCGCTTAAGGGTAATATTGACCCACTAATCGGTAGAGATAGTGAGTTAGAAAGAACCTTGCAAGTATTAAGTCGTCGTCGTAAAAATAACCCTTTATTTGTTGGTGAGGCAGGGGTGGGTAAAACGGCAATTGCAGAAGGTTTAGCTAATTTAATTGTTGATGAAAAAGTACCTGAATTTTTGAAAGATGCCACTATTTATTCTTTGGATATGGGGGCTTTACTTGCGGGCACTAAATATAGAGGTGACTTTGAAAAGCGCTTTAAGGCGTTATTAAAAGATCTTGAATCAGACGATAATGCCATTCTATTTATCGATGAAATTCATACTATTATTGGTGCAGGCGCTGCATCTGGCGGCATGTTGGATGCATCTAACCTTATAAAACCGTTACTTTCAGCAGGAAAACTTCGCTGTTTAGGGTCAACTACTTATCAAGAATATCAAAGTATTTTTGAAAAAGACCGTGCACTAGCAAGGCGTTTTCAGAAAATTGATATTGTTGAGCCAAGTGTTGAAGATACCACTAAAATACTGCATGGGTTAAAAGAAAAGTACGAATCACATCACGGTATTCGTTATACCAATGCAGCTTTACGTGCAGCAGCACAACTCTCTGCCAAGTACATAAATGAACGTTTTTTACCTGATAAAGCCATTGATGTTATTGATGAGGCAGGTGCAAGACAGCAACTTGTCGTAGCTTCTAAACGCAAAAAGACGATTAGCAATACTGATATTGAGGCTATTGTGGCAAAAATGGCCAGAATACCGGAAAAATCAGTATCCTCATCGGAAAAAGATAGCCTAAAAAACCTTGATCGTAATTTAAAACTTGTTGTGTTTGGTCAAGATAGCGCGGTAGAACAATTAACCTCTGTTATTCGCTTATCACGAGCAGGGCTTGGTAGTGAAGAAAAACCGGTTGGTTCATTCTTATTTGCTGGCCCTACCGGGGTAGGTAAAACAGAAATCACCCAGCAACTTGCTAAAATATTAGGTGTTGAACTCTTGCGATTTGATATGTCAGAGTACATGGAGAAACATGCTGTTAGCAGACTAATAGGCGCGCCTCCTGGTTATGTAGGTTATGAGCAGGGCGGCTTATTAACTGATGCTGTTTTGAAGCACCCACATGCAGTCGTTTTATTGGATGAAATCGAAAAAGCTCATGAAGACGTTTACAATATTCTATTACAAGTGATGGACCATGGTACTCTAACGGATAATAATGGACGTAAGGCCGATTTTAGAAATATTATTTTAGTATTAACCACTAACGCTGGTGTGCAAGAAACCGTACGTCAATCAATCGGCTTTAAGCAACAAGATCATAGCTTAGATGCGATGAGTGAAATAAATAAAGTTTTTTCACCAGAGTTTAGAAATCGCCTAGATAATATTGTTTGGTTTAATCACCTTGATAATGAAGTAATTCAACAAGTAGTTGATAAGTTTATTGTTGAATTACAAGTACAGCTCGATGACAAAGGTGTTTCATTAGAACTTACCCGGGATGCTAAGAAATGGCTAGCTGAGCATGGTTATGATAAAACCATGGGAGCACGACCTATGTCTAGATTAATTCAAGAGCAGCTTAAAAAAGAACTAGCCAATGAACTACTCTTTGGAGAATTGACCAATGGTGGCGTAGCTAAGGTTGGTGTGAAAAAAGATAAACTTGTGATCTCATATGAAAATAAACAAGAGTTGATTACAGAAAAATAAAGTTTAATGAATAGCGCATGTTATTCATCTGCAAATGTAGATTTATTATAGACCTTATTATCTTCATGATAATAAGGTCTTTTTTTTATATCGAATTAAATAAGTGAATAATGTTAATGAAAATCAAAGTACAGTTTATCAATGCTTTTACCGATGTGCTTTATAAGGGGAATTCAGCAGCAGTAATTATTACTGATGACTGGCTAAGTGACTCTGTTATGCAATTAATAGCGGCGGAAAACAACTTATCAGAAACTGCTTTTATAAAGCCACTAACAGCTGGAAAATATGAAATACGTTGGTTTTCACCAATAACCGAAATTGATTTTTGCGGACATGCAACACTTGCCGCATCATTCGTAATTTTTGCAAATAATAATTCATTAAAGGCACTTACTTTTTTAACGAAAAGTGTAGGTGATTTAATGGTAATTGAGGAAGACAGTGGTTATATCCAAATGAGCTTCCCAAATTTAAAGCCAAAGATCCTAGTTGATATCCCTGATCATCTACTACAAGGCTTATCAATAGCGCCTAAAGAAGTGTTATTGAGTGATCAAGCCTACTTTGTTATTTATAACGCTGAAAGTGATGTGTTTAATGTTAATTACAATAGTCATTTATTAAGGCAGCTTGCCCCTTATGATGTGGTTGTAACCGCGAAATCAGATCAGTATGACTTTGTCTCTCGTTACTTTTGGCCAGCCAATGGCGGTGATGAGGATCCCGTAACAGGCTCAATACATGCAGGGTTAGCTCCTTATTGGTCTGAAAAGCTCAATAAAAGCCAGCTGATTGCTTTTCAAGCATCGTTACGAGGTGGTGAACTACAATGTAAAGTTGACAATGATAGGGTGTATGTATCAGGGAAGGCTATTCAGTACTTGGAAGGAATGATAACGGTATAGCGCTTTAAGAGTCTGGTGATCTCTTATTCCAATTTGATTTTTAGCAATAAAAAAGGCCACGATTTATCGTAGCCTTATCAGTACCTAAGTTATCTGGCTCCCAGCTCTTTATAAAATGGGGCTCGAACCAGTGACACATGCGTTCTTATAAGAGTACAGTCCATCGCTCTACCAACTGAGCTATTGGGAAATAAAACTTTTTTAATGGCAATAAAAAAGGCCACGATTTCTCGTAGCCTTATCAGTACCTAAGTTATCTGGCTCCCAGCTCTTTGTAAAACATGGGGCTCGAACCAGTGACACATGCGTTCTTATAAGCCTTATCAGTACCTAAGTTATCTGGCTCCCAGCTCTTTGTAAAACATGGGGCTCGAACCAGTGACACATGCGTTCTTATAAGAGTACAGTCCATCGCCCTACCAACTGAGCTATTGGGGAATAAAACTTTTTTAATGGCAATAAAAAAGGCCACGATTTCTCGTAGCCTTTATTATGTGGCTCCCCAAACTGGGCTCGAACCAGTGACACATGGATTAACAGTCCATCGCTCTACCAACTGAGCTATTGGGGAATAAACTTTTTCTATGAGGTTGTTAAGCTCATTTTTTAATGTGGCTCCCCAAACTGGGCTCGAACCAGTGACACATGGATTAACAGTCCATCGCTCTACCAACTGAGCTATTGGGGAATAAACTTTTTCATTTTGATTAGACTACATGGATTAACTGTAACTAATCTCCTAAGCTCTACTAACTGGCACTTAGGGATATATTTTCTATGAGCTTGTAATCACTCTTTATATAATGTGGCTCCCCAAACTGGGCTCGAACCAGTGACACATGGATTAACAGTCCATCGCTCTACCAACTGAGCTATTGGGGAATTGCTTTTCTTTCGATTAGCTTGTTAACCAACTTGGCTAACGGGGCGGAATAATAAAGACCTGTGCGCTTAGTGTCAACACAAAAATTAAAAAAAATCATTTATTAGTTTGTTTGCTTAAATTGCGTCCACTAAAGTTTGTTTTTTAGCATTTTTTGGTAGTTTTATAGCCATTGTGTGTAATTTGTTTTTTAAAAGGATAAAGTTGGTAGTTATCCACTGAAGTTGTGGATAACTATGTGAGTTAATTTGTAATAACTCGTTACATTATCGTTTTACATAGCTTGTAGCCAAGTCAATAGTTTATTTTGTAAAAGTATGATGCTTGTAAAATCAATAGGTTAACGCTTCTTTGTTGTTTTTTTGGCTGTTTGGTGTGATTTTTAAACAAAGAGATATTTAACAGCATTAACTGTGCATTTCTTTAGGATTTGATTACAATGGATGAACAGCTAAAAGAGCTTATACCAATACAAATAAATATGTGCTCATTCTTAATGGGCTAAATATTCCAATAACGTTGTTGCTTTCAATCCCAATAGCCAGCTATTGTTCAATCAAGCGCCTTGTTCTTGAAAATTTATCCTCATTAATATTTGATCACTAACTTACTAGCATTGGTATTATGATCACTCTACCTTTAATAAAGTTTATTAATGACAACAAACAAAATAACCATGAGCAAGAAACAACCGGTAAACTTATTAAAAGATCCTGTTGCTAGTACATTAAAAAGAATGACTATTCCGATGATCTACGGGATGGTTTTATTAATGACGTTTAATTTAATTGATACTTTCTTTGTTAGTTTATTAGGCACTCAGCCTTTGGCTGCAATTAGCTTTACTTTCCCGGTTACTTTTACTGTCATTAGTTTAATGATAGGTTTGGGAATAGGTACCTCGGCAGTTATTGCAAAATTTTTAGGGAGTGATGATCATGAATCAGCTAAAAATTCGGCTACGGCTGCTTTGTATCTAGCAGCCTTAATTGTCATTATCTTATCTTCTTTAGGTTATTTGTTTACGGATGAGCTATTTACTTTATTAGGCGCTCGAGCATCTCTATTACCCATAATTCATCAGTATATGGATATTTGGTACTTAGGTAGTGTTTGCCTCATTGGCCCTATGATTGGTAACGCTATACTTCGTGCATCGGGTGATACTAAAACACCAAGCATTGTTATGGGTAGCGCGGGTTTAATTAATGCAATTCTTGACCCTATCTTTATTTTTGGTTTTGGTCCTATACCTGCTATGGGTATTCAAGGTGCTGCGATAGCGACACTTATTTCGTGGTTATTTGGCTTTGCTTTTGTTTTGTTTATATTAACAAAACAAAAAAACTTAATTCATACGCATTTATTAACACTGAAACAGTTAATTTCTTCATGTCGTATTATTTTAAAAATTGGCTTACCTGCAGCAGGAGCAAACATGTTAACTCCCATTGCTGCTGCAATTATGACTGCAATTGCCGCAAGGTATGGTGAATCAGTGGTAGCAGGTTTTGGTGTTGGGACTAGAATTGAATCTATTGCCTGTTTAGTTGTTTTAGCTCTGTCGATGACATTACCGCCATTTATTAGTCAAAATTTTGGTGCAGGTCATATGCACAGAGTTAAAGATGCTTATAAAACGTCAATTAAATTTGTTTTGTTCTGGCAAATACTTATCTATGTTGTGTTAATTATTGCCGCTCCATGGGTTGCCTCAGCTTTTGCAAAAGAGCAAAAGGTTGCCGATATAATTGTGCTATTTATTTGGATTTTGCCTTTAGGTTATGGATTGCAGGGCGTTATTATTTTAACAAACTCTTCTTTTAATGCTTTGCATAAGCCGCTAGTGGCATTGTTATTGAGTTTTATTCGATTATTTATTTGTTATGTACCATTGGCCTCTTTAGGTAGTTACTTTTATGGATTACATGGTTTCTTTATTGGTGCATTAATAGGAAACTTGGTCATGGCCGCTATTTCTTATCGATTATTTTCCAAGCAGTTCAATAATGATGAGTTTATTATGAGTAAAATAGCTCAGGAACAATTACCTTGAAAAATATCACTACGAAAGAAACAAGCGTAAAAGCCTTTTCATTAAAGTCAAACTATACGCCAGCTGGCGATCAGCCGAACGCAATTAAACAATTACTTGAGGGGATAGATTCAGGTCTAGCACATCAAACTTTACTCGGTGTTACTGGCTCAGGTAAGACTTTTACTATTGCTAAAGTTATTGAAAAATTGAACCGGCCTACGATGATGTTAGCGCCAAATAAAACCTTAGCAGCGCAGCTTTATGGTGAAATGAAAGAATTTTTTCCTAACAATGCAATTGAGTATTTTGTTTCTTATTATGATTATTATCAACCAGAGGCTTATGTACCCACAACAGATACTTTTATTGAAAAGGATGCCTCGGTAAACGAACATATAGAACAAATGCGTTTATCTGCTACTAAGGCTCTGTTAGAGCGACGTGATGTCATCATTGTTGCTTCTGTTTCTGCTATTTATGGGTTAGGTGATCCTGATTCATATTTGAAAATGATGTTACATATAAGCCAAGGCGATATCATTAACCAACGTGATATTTTACGTCGGTTAGCCGAACTACAATACACTCGTAATGATGTCGCTTTTGCACGAGCTACTTATCGAGTACGTGGCGATGTTATTGATGTTTTTCCAGCAGAATCTGACCGACTAGCCCTAAGAATAGAATTATTTGATGAAGAAGTTGAACGTATTAGTCAATTTGATCCGTTAACAGGACAAGTTGAGCGTAGGTTAGCGCGAGTGACTGTTTATCCAAAAACACATTATGCGACCCCTAGAGATAAAATTTTAGCCGCTGTAGATAAAATTAAAATCGAGTTGAAAGAACGATCACAATACCTTAAAGACAATAACCGCTTAGTTGAAGAGCAGCGGATATCGCAGCGGACTCAATTTGATATTGAAATGATGACCGAGCTTGGTTATTGCTCTGGCATTGAAAATTATTCTCGTTATTTATCAGGTCGAGGGTCAGGTGAAGCGCCGCCAACATTATTTGATTATTTACCTGATGATGGTTTACTTATTATTGATGAATCCCATGTAACTGTGCCGCAAATAGGGGCTATGTACAAAGGTGACAGGTCACGTAAGGAAAATTTAGTGCAATACGGTTTTCGATTACCTTCAGCACTAGATAATCGTCCGATGAAGTTTGAGGAATTTGAAGCACTTTCGCCACAAACTATCTATGTGTCAGCAACGCCAAGTAATTATGAAATTGAAAAATCAGCAGGGGATATAGCACAGCAGGTTGTACGCCCTACAGGTTTATTAGATCCACAAATAGAAGTTCGTCCTGTAGAAACACAAGTAGATGATTTACTCTCTGAAATTAACAAACGATTACCATTAAATGAACGAGTATTAGCGACTACTTTAACCAAGCGAATGGCAGAAGATTTAACTGATTACCTAGACGAGCATGGTATTAAAACTCGTTATTTGCATTCTGATGTTGATACCGTTGAAAGAGTAGAGATCATTCGGGATTTTCGTTTGGGTAAGTTTGATGTTTTAGTTGGCATTAACTTATTGCGCGAAGGGTTAGATATGCCGGAAGTCTCTCTTGTGGCAATACTAGATGCAGACAAAGAGGGCTTTTTACGCTCTGAACGTTCACTTATTCAAACAATCGGTAGAGCAGCGCGTAATATTAACGGTAGAGCTATTTTATATGCAGGTAGAATTACTAAATCAATGCGTAAAGCCATTGATGAAACCGAACGTCGTAGAGCGCTGCAACATCAAAATAATATTGATAATAATATTACACCTAAGGGCGTAGTTCGAAAAATTACTGATGTTATGGGGGTTGGTGGTTTTAGCAAGTCTAAAGAGCTGGATAAAGTGGCTGAACAACACGCTAATTACCAACTACTAACAACAAAAGAAATTGATTATAAAATTGAGCAACTTGAAAAAGAAATGTACTTAAGTGCACAAAACTTAGAGTTTGAACAAGCTGCTGCAATTCGTGATGACATTGCTAAGTTGAGAACTCAACAACTTTCTACCTAAGATCCATGATGGAGTAATGGCCGATAATATCGGCCACAGCATCACTACTGCAATTTTTTAGATGGCTAATTTCTTCAATTATTCTATCTTGAATATCGACAGGGAAAAGCAATAACTGCTCAAGATACATGTGTGCTTGGGTTTCATTATTTGCATCTATCATTTGATTTAAACATCGCGCATGGCACGTCCACGTGGTATTCATAAGCTATCCTTAATATTTCATTGGACACTTATTAAGTCTAGACCACCAGTTGATAATAGTTATAAAAAAATTTTCTTAAAACAAAATCAAAGGACAAAAATAATCTATAGAAGAAAAAGTAATTAAAATTCAGGATATTATTAAGTAATAGAAAGTGAGTTAGAAAGATATTTTTCTTATTTACCGCAATGAGGACATTTTTTACTGTGTTGTCCTTGTTTTAACAATTGAATACTACGCTGTAGTTCGTCAGGCTCTATTTCTAGTTTATCTGCTAATATTTCTAGCGCTTGATACTCTTCTTGAGCAATGTAACCGTCAGTTAATGCGCTGTTAATCTGAGTATCTAGCTTTTTTTTCCGTTCACGTAATTCTTCGCCAAAACGCGCCGCTAACATAGCAGCAGGTAATGCCACCAAACCAACACCAATAAGCATAATAAAAGTTGAAATAACCTTTCCTATACCTGTAATAGGTACTACATCGCCATACCCTACGGTAGTCATTGTAACAACGGCCCACCAAAAAGATTGAATAATACTACCAAAAACCTCTGGTTGTATTTTACCTTCCACTGAATGCATTAAACTGGCGGCAATAACAATTAAAAACATCATCACCATCATGGCTGCAGAAATACTTTTTAATTCTTTAGTAATAACATTGATGAAAATATTGAAGCCTTTAAAGTAGTGAGTCAATTTCAATAACCTCAATACTCTTAATAAACGCAGTGTTCTTAAATCAATGGCAAAAAATAGGGCAATAATAAAAGGTAAAATGGCAATTAAATCAATTAATGCCATGGGGGTAAATATGTAGTTGGTTCTAGCTTTTAGTGTTGAGACGTTTTGATATTTTGGGTTTTCTATACAACACCAAACTCTTAACAAGTACTCAACACAAAAAAGTGAAAGAGAAATAAACTCAAATAAAGCGAATTCTTGTTGGAACACATCATGATAATTAGCTTCCGACTCAAAAATTGCCGCAATAACATTACTAATAATAAGAACGATTAAAAATAAGTTGATTGCCTTTGCGGTGAAATTTTTACTGGTTTCACTTTCGAGCAACAGGTAAGTTTTTATTCTTAATGTCTCACTTGATGTGAGCTTATTAGGTAAAGCATCAGTCATAAAATCATTTTAAATTTTGTGAAAATAATAGTTAATATTTAAATAGTATGTCACTCGTATTCGATAGGATCTACCATTTTATTCTCACTAAAAGCTTCAAGGCGCTCTTGGCAAGCTCCACATTTACCACACGCTTTTTTTCTGCCATTATAGCAAGTCCACGTATTACTATAATCTAAGCCCATGCTAAGCCCATCAGCTAAAATTGCCGTTTTATTTACGTCTAAATAAGGGCTGAAAATTTCAACACTTTCATAATTAGCAATTTGGCAAACATCATTCATTTTTTGCACAAACTCAGGACGACAATCAGGATAAATAGCATGATCTCCACTATGAGCACCATAATAAACCTGTGCTGCACCAACTGACACTGCATAGCCCACCGCTAACGAGAGTAAAATCATATTACGGTTGGGCACGATAGTTGATTTCATATTTTCACTTTCGTAATGACCTTCTGGAATCTCAATATCATCCGTCAGCGAAGAACCTGCTAATAATTGATTGATAGATGAAATATCAATTACTTTATGATTTATTTTTAAAGATTCACATACACTACTAGCACACTCCAATTCTTTTACATGACGCTGGCCATAGTCAAACGAAAGCGCATACACCTTTTTACCATCTTTTAGTGCGCGATTAAGTACGGTAAATGAATCCATTCCTCCGGAATATATAACAACAACTTTTTCAGTCATACCTGCTTTTGTCGTAGCTTTTTCTGTCATAGTAAGGTCTCTTAAAAATAAATAGGTATAATACCAATCAAACTAACTAAGTGATTTTTTTAAATGGTCTAAATATCCAATAATATCGTTGCTTTCAATCCCAATAGCCAGCTATTGCTCAATCAAGCGCCTTGTTTTTGAAAATTTATCCTCACTAAAAATTGATCCATTAATTAATTTAATTGGTATAATCAATACGACATATTTTACTTGATTAACACCATAGGCAAAAGCACAAATTAAAATGATTCAATACAAAATTAACGAACTTTTTGAAACTATACAAGGTGAAGGCTCTTTTACGGGTCAGCCATCAATATTTATTCGTTTGCAAGGTTGCCCTGTTGCTTGCTCGTGGTGTGATACTAAGCATACATGGGAAGTCGAACTGAGTGATGAAGTAAATCAAGAAGTCATGTTAGCCAAATCACAAGAAACGCCACAGTGGGCAAACTTTTCGGTTGAGCAAATCCTAGCGTTAGTCGTGAAGCGTAATTATAAAGCCAAACATATTGTTATAACTGGTGGCGAACCTTGCATGGAAGACTTAACACCTTTATGTCATGCTTTTGAAAAATTAGGTTGTAGTACGCAAGTAGAAACTTCTGGTACGTTTGAGATTAAGGTATCGAAAAAATGTTGGGTTACCGTTTCACCCAAAGTGAATATGCGCGGTGGTTATCCTATTCTCAATAGCGCGATGGTACGTGCTGATGAAGTTAAACATCCTGTAGCGACTGAGCAACACATTGAAGACTTAAAAGCATTGTTAACTGAACATAAAATAAGAACTACGCCCGTTTATTTACAACCTATCAGCCAAAAAACGCGAGCAACTGAGCTAGCTATTGCGAGTTGTATTGAAAATAATTGGCGTTTGTCGGTACAAGTGCACAAATACTTAGGTATTGAATAATTGATGAAATGAGTCATGAAATATTTCGCGATGTATTTCACCAGTAACGTTATTTGTTGAGTCGCTTGTAGTTGATATATTGTAAAGTACCTTATCAGTGCTTTTACGCTAATAATACCAATCTCACTAACTATGTGATCATTTCTACTTGTTAAAGCCACCAACTACTTCGTTATTTATTTAACAATTAGTACACTAGTTATTAAAATAAATGCCTTGTAGTTGGCCGTTTTTCCTACGTATAAAATAGATCACCTAATTAATGAAACTGGTATAAGGTAAGATTTACTCATTAATGTATACTTTAGGTACTCGTGCAGAAACGCGAGTCAGTAATTCATAATTTATAGTATTTATATGTTCTGCTACTGTTTCAACGTTGAGATTTTCTCCCCATAGCTCGACTAAATCACCTATTTTTACATTAGCAATATTAGTGACATCGACAGTGAGCATATCCATAGATACTCTTCCAGCTATGGGAGCTAATTGATTATTGATAAATACTGGCGTGCCTGATTGGGCATGTCTTGGGTAACCGTCAGCATAGCCTATTGCAACGGTAGCAATCACTGAAGCCTGTTTAGCTTGCCAAGTTTCACCATATCCAACACACTCAGCTATATTTAATTCTCTTAAAGCAATAACCGTAGACTGTAGTGTCATGACAGGAGTTAATTTAACTGGCATGTTTTTGATTGTTGTTGAAGGATTCGTACCATATAAAGCGATACCAAGTCGATTGAAGTTAGTATGACTTTCGGGCCAATTAATTATTCCAGCAGAATTGGCCATGCTCAATTGACATGAATATTTGTCGGCTATTACTTTAAAACAACTGATTTGAGCTGGTGTTTTTGGGTTATTTATTTCGTCAGCATTAGAAAAATGCGAACAAAGCACCAGTTCTTTTTTTTGTTCATCGGTTAAATTCGCAATGACTTGTTCAGCGTCTTCAGGGCTAAAGCCTAATCGATTCATTCCGGTATCAATTTTAAGCCAAAGTTTTTCATTGTAAGTAGGCTGTTGTTGGTTTAACCATGATATTTGCTCAGAATTATGCAGCATCAACCAAAAATCATGCTGTTTCGCTAATTCAAAATCTTCCTTATCTAAAGGACCTTCAAGAATTAACATGGGTAAGGTAATTCCCGCGTTGCGTAACACCATCGCTTCATCAATAAATGCTACGGCAAAAGCCGGTACTAGAGAGTGGAGGCTTTTAGCAATCTCAATAGCACCATGACCATAAGCATTTGCTTTAATAACAGCAATAGTCTTGCTGAGTGGTGCCAAACCTGCAATTTTATCATAATTATTTTTCAACGCTGATAAATTGATAATTGCCTGTGTTTTTCTGGAACGGTAGCTCATGAATTAATTCTATTAGTGAAAAACGTCTCTTTTTTGAAGTATATCATGCTTCTATTAGGTGAATAGTTTAATCTTTTTGATGTTATTTGTGTTTATTTAAATTCGTTGTTTGTATGTTTTTTTGGAATAATGTATTCTTGATTTAATTCAAGTAAAAATTTAACTAACAAGGTTAACCATGAGCTCTGTGCGAATGAACAAACAGTCTGAACTAATTGATGAACTTAAAACCATAACCACCGAAGGACAAAACCCCGATACACTAGATATCGATATACTTGATGTAACTGGTGTGTTGGAGAAAATTAATAATGAGGATCAGAAAGTTGCAGGCATAGTTAAATTTATTATTCCAGATATTGCTAAAGCGGTGGACAAAATTGTCAATGCTTTTGCAAATGGTGGTCGTCTTATTTATATTGGCGCAGGCACTAGCGGTCGCCTTGGGATTTTAGATGCCGTTGAATGTCCGCCAACATTCAGCGTGAGTGATAAGCAAGTGGTAGGTATTATTGCCGGGGGTGATAAAGCTATAAAAAAATCAGTTGAAGGTGCAGAAGATAGTGAATCTCTGGCAATTGATGATTTAAAAGACGCTAAGTTATCCGCTAAAGATGTATTAGTTGGTATTGCTGCTAGTGGCAGAACACCTTATGTGATCTCGGCAATGAACTACGGTAAATCAATTGGTGCAACCGTAGTTGGTTTGAGTTGTAGCTACAATGAGAAGTTTGCACAAGCAAATGATATAAATCTTTGTGCTATTGTTGGCGCTGAAGCATTAACAGGCTCAACACGTATGAAGTCGGGTACCGCACAAAAATTAATTCTTAATATGCTTACTACCGCTAGCATGATTCGCAGTGGTAAAAGTTATCGCAACCTAATGATTGATGTAAGTTGTAGTAATGAAAAGCTTTATGCTCGCGCAGTAAGAATAGTTATGCAGGCAACTGAGTGTGATTACCAATGTGCTAAAGATGCTTTAGAACTGGCAGAAAATAACACTAAATTAGCGACTTTTATGGTATTAACTGGCTTGGATGTAGCGCCAGCAAAGGCTGCATTATTGAAAAATAAAGGTTTTTTACGTAAAGCTGTTGAGCAATCTACGCAGTCAGAATAATACAAATAATAGTCGCAATTAGCTTTCGAGGTTTATGCCATGCAACGCGTTTTCATTAACATGTCAACAAAACTAACTTTGCTTTGTATGATGTTATGCTCGGTACTTTTTGCTTGCAGCGCGAGTAATCCTGTTGATGATGTGCAAGTAAAGGTAAGCAACAAAGATATTATTCTGGGTGCGGAACAAGTAACAGATTATTTGCCGATGTTAACGGGTAAAAGAGTTGGCTTGGTAGTCAATCAAACATCACAAGTAGCTAACAAGCATGTAGTTGATATGCTTATTGCTAAGAATATTAATGTGCAGGCTATTTTTGCACCTGAACATGGTTTTCGTGGTGATTATGATGCAGGCGAAAAATTTAGCTCTAGTGTCGATAATAAAACAGGTATCCCGTTAATTTCTATTTACGGTAAAAACAGAAAACCATCAGCAGAGGTGATGGCCAATATTGATGTTATTATTTTCGATATTCAAGATGTAGGCGTACGCTTTTATACTTATATCAGTTCGATGCATTATATGATGGAAGCGGCAGCAGATGCTGGTGTGAGCTTTATTGTTTTTGACCGACCTAATCCAAATGGTGCTTTTGTTGACGGACCCATACTAGAGCCTGAATTTACTTCATTTGTTGGCATGCATAAAATACCTTTATTACACGGTATGACAATCGCTGAGCTGGCGTTAATGTTTAAAGGTGAGGATTGGCTTAATAGTGCTAATGAACTTGATTTATCCGTGGTGAGTATGAAAAATTATCAACGGACAATGACTTATTCACTGCCAATAAAACCAAGTCCAAATTTACCAAATGATGTTGCTATTAACCTTTACCCCTCTCTTGGTTTTTTTGAAGCGACCCCGGTAAGTATTGGTCGTGGTACTGACTTTCCCTTTCAGGTAATCGGTCATGATAAAGTAACGCTGGGAGAGTTTGATTTTATGCCTATTTCTACTCCTGGCGCTGCATCTAGCCCTAAATTAATGAATAAAAGCCTCGTAGGACAAGACTTACGACACAGTAAAGTTAAGGGGATAGAGTTATCTTTTGTTCTTCAGTGGCATCAAATATTTAAAGAATCTAACACGGAGTTTTTTACTCGTGCTAGTTTTATGGACAAACTCAGTGGTACTGATAAGTTAAGAAAAGCGATTGTAGCAGGTAAAACGCAGCAACAAATAAAACAAAGTTGGCAACATGGTTTACTTAATTTCAAAACCTTAAGAGCACCTTATTTATTGTATAGAGATTTGTAATTTACCGTTATAAAAATAGCTTTTTAGCGGTAATTATTATTTACTTTTAGATTTTCTAAATTCAGCCACGGTAGTGTTGGTTTTCTCTAATAATTTTCGACTTTGCCTTGACGACTGAGTGATCGCAATGAACAAAACGTCAATAATATATTCTTGCGCTGTGCGAGCCAAAATAGAGGATAATCTTAGAGACTCTTCTTCTGCAACCGAGTAAAGTTTTATATCAGCTAAGCTTGATACTTGTGTTTTACCGTATTTTGTTAAGGAAATTATGCTAGCACCATTTTGTTTTGCTTGCTGGCAAATTTGCACTATTTCATGAGTCTGCCCTGATTCACTGATAGCAAAAACTAAATCACCTTTACTATATGTTGCAGCGAGAGCAAGTTGGGCATGAGAGTCAGCATTAGCGATAGCTGAGAAACCAATTTTTTGTAATTTGTAAGAAAAATCATAGCCGACAAGAGCTGAGCCACCTAAACCACAGATAAGAATGCGCTTAGCTGATTTAATTAAACTAACAGCTTGCTCAATAGATTGTTCTTCATTGAGGTTTTTAGTTTCATTTAATACCGATATTTTACTGCTAAGCAGTTTTGCCGCTAATTGTTCTAGAGAATCGTTAAGGGTTATTTTCCCATGCAAATTCTCATTATTTTGTTCACTGCTAAGTGCCTCACTATTAAGGGCATCAATAACCGCTAATTTAAAAGTAGGGTAGCCTTTATAATCTAACTTTTGAGTGAATTTAACCACACTTGATTGACTAACCCCTGCTACATTCGCTAACTCTTGAGAGGAAAGTTCTCTTATCGTATTGGGTGAATTAAGAATGAAATCAGCAAGCTTAGTTTCACTATGCGAAAGAGAGTCTTTAATTGCTTTAATTTTAGTAAACGTAGACATAAAAACCTGTAGTTATAAATAGCGGGTAATAAATTATTTTGTTTCTGTATATATCTGTTTCACTTGAAGATGCATGAGCATCTTCAAGTGGAGCGAGTATAGTTGTTTATATCATTAATTTATTTATCATATCTAGTATTTAGTGTGAATTTTCAATTTATTTTGTTCAAATATTTGTAAACTACCTTATTAGTAGTAATAAATAATTTATAACTTCGATTGAAAGGTAATAACGTCAGTACGAATAAAAACTAAATTGCTATCAATTTGCACAACTTAGCCGATGTATGGGTGTAAACTACTTAATATAAAAAGAGATATTCTAAATTTATAATCTGGACTTAACCGTGACGAATACTATCAAGAAACACTTTTTTAAAGTTATGATCTTTTCCGTGTGTATTTTTTTAACTAGTTGTATGTCAAATACCTTGCAGATAAAGGAAATGCATTCAAAAAATTATGGTCAGCGTATTAAGTTTTTGATCATGCATTATACGGCTGAAGATTATCAAGGTTCATTGCAAGAGTTAGTTCATAAAGACAATGTAAGTTCTCATTATTTGGTGCCAGAAAGTCACGATAAAACTTACCTTGACGATGAACTTAAAGTATTAAAACTTGTTAATGAAAATGATCGTGCTTGGCATGCGGGCAGTAGTTATTGGCAAGGCAGAACGGCTGTTAATGATCAATCAATTGGCATTGAAATTGTTAACGTCCCTAAATGTCAGCGCCTCCCACTAGAGCAAATTGAATTAGTAAGAGGGCAACCTTTATTAAGTAAGAACTTAGCAGCTAATCAAATGTGTTTCTTTCCAGATTATGATCCCAAACAAATTGAATTGTTGATTGAGCTTTCAAAAGAAATATTGAAGAAAAACCCCGATATATCACCAACAAATATTATTGGACACAGTGATATTGCCCCAGAGAGAAAAAGCGATCCCGGGCCCCGTTTTCCTTGGTATCAATTATATCAAGCGGGTATTGGTGCGTGGTACGAACAAGAAACCGTGCTTAAGTACTGGCAGCTATTTGATGAGCAAATGCCTAATATTGGCTTAATTCAGCTAGCGTTCAATCGCTATGGTTATGGTGTTCAAGAAACTAGCGAGCTTGATAGCCAAACCCAATCAGTGTTACATGCCTTTCAAACACACTTTGTGCCATGGAAAGTGACGGATAGAGCAGATGAACAAACAGTTGCTACCTTATTTGCACTGTTAGAAAAGTATATGCCTGAACGTGCTAAAAACCTGCTAGATAGATACGAACATGAGTTGGTTTCAGTAAAAACTACTAATACTATTTTGGGTCAAAAGGGGCAAATCGATCAAACTTTTCCGCAGCAACAGCGTAGCTCGCGAGAGCTAGTAAACGATAGAGCTATTTTTAAAAGCTATCAAGGTCGAGGAGAAATTATCATCGATAACCAAGATGCTACTTCTGCAGATATTTTTATTAATGGTGAAAAGCTCAATATTGCCGATCCTTTGCAAGCCTATAACAGTTATCAGTACCTTTTGAATAAACGCACTAAAAATGGTGACAATACCTTTAAAATTGAAAATGTATTGCCTAAAGGCGCCAGTGTTAATATCACCATTCCTTACCCCGTATTAAAAGATGACACCTCAAAGCACAAGCAAAGCTTTACTCAGGTAGATGCCCTAATTAAAGAAGATATTAAACAGGGCTTTCCTGGCGCTGTATTGCTAGTACTTAAAGATGGCAAAATTATTAAAAATAGTGCCTATGGTTACGCAAGAAAGTTTGCAGACGGTGGGGAGTTACTTTCAACGCCGGTAAAAATGACCACAGATACTTTATTTGATATTGCTTCAAACACTAAAATGTTTGCTACTAATTTTGCTTTGATGAAGTTGGTCAATGAAGGCAAGCTCGATACTAATTTACCTATCAATCATTATTTACCTAGCTATCGTGGAGCAGGGCGTGATCTACGTACCGTCAAAGATATTCTTACCCATAATGCTGGTTACGCGCCGCAAGTCAGGTTTTTTACCCGTGATAATGACTTAGGGGCAAAATTCTTTTCTCACGATTCAAATAAAACCAAAGATCTTATTTTAACGCAAGTTCCTTTTGAGGTCGGTCGCTTAGCTAAACGTATGTATAGTGATACTGATTATATGTTGTTAGGTATGATCATCGAAAAAATAACAGGCATGTCGTTAGACTTATATGTTGAATATGAAATTTATCATCCGCTTGGATTAAAAGATACGGTATTTAATCCATTGCAAAAAGGTTTTAGAAAGAATCAATTTGCGGCCACAGAAATTCATGGTACAACACGTGGTAACCGTGTTAGTTATGAAAATGTGCGTACTTATGTTTTACAAGGTGAAGTACACGATGAAAAAGCCTATCACTCGTTAGCGGGCGTTGCCGGTCATGCGGGGCTTTTTTCAACGGCTCAGGATATGGCTGTTTTAGCACAAGCCTTATTAAACCGTGGCGGTTACGGAGATAAACAATTATTTTCGGGTAAAGTTATTGATCAGTTTGTTAAACCGGACGATGGTAATGGCACTTATGGTTTAGGTTGGCGTCGTGCTAATAATGGCGACAGAAAATGGCATTTTGGCCCATATGCTAGTGGCTCTGCGTATGGACATACCGGTTGGACAGGCACCGTCACTGTGATTGATCCCGAACACGATTTAGCTATTATTCTACTTACTAACGCTCGTCATAGTGAAATTGAAGGTGACGATAAAGATTACCAATTTAAAGGCAAACAGTTTGAAACAGGTAAGTACGGCAGTGTTATTTCATTAGTATATGAAGCTGTATTAGACAATTAGGTGTCAATTAATGCAGTGCCCACTCTAACTAGATTAAATCAACTTTAATCTACGCATCACCTCAATACGTTTCAAATGCGAACGTAATGAGGCGATTTGGCTATATTACAAAAATCCGTACTGTAAATTAGTCACTTTTAAGTGGTACTAGTAATACGGGGGTAGTTGATCTATTCACAACTTTATCTGCGACCGAGCCGATAAACAGGCTGTTTAATACACTATGTGCATGACTACCCATGACAATAAGGTCAACATTTTTATCTTCTGCTACTTTGATGATGGTCGCGGCAGGTGAACCTTCAATAATATCTGCTATCGGTTTACCACCGGGAAACTCTTCACCGTCTAATTCTTCTAGGCAAAATTTATCAATGCTCTCCTTAACTTGCTTATGTAAATCATCAACCGAACGCTGATATAGCTCCTCTACGGTTCCTTCTGATAGATACGAGTTAACCATCGATGTTGTATTAGCATTCAAGGGTTCGATTACGTATAGAAAATGAATTTTTGCGTTACTTTGTTTAGCAAGAGTCACCGCCATACGAAAGGCGGGTCTGGTATCTTTTCCAAGGTCGGTAGCATATAGTATTGTATTGATTTCTGTCATCATTTAACTAGACCTCTCTTGTGTAACAATACGTAAGGTATTGATATTGATGCAAATAAAATCGTTGCAGTTTTTCATTAAATTTTCCTTAGTTTTTAGACCTATATTTTATTATGTTATGACCACTTTAAGCACATCCAGTAAAGGTAAGTATAGATTACTTTGTTGAGAAAATTTATTGTGTCCACGAGCTTTTATTCAGAACAGCAACTTTTTCTGACTCACTTAATGTTCCTGCGTAAAATAGAAATAATTTTTGTCCATATACCCTAAGGTGAAATGGCCCTATAGCGCTATAGAAAAGTTAAAATGATTTGCCGAAGTAACAAAAAATAAAAGTTGTGAAATCATTTTGGTTAGAGGTGAGTTTGATAAACTTGGTCAGTTTTTTGATGGTGATAAATACATTCAACACAATGTAACAATTGTCGATGCGGTATCATGGCTTGGTAAAGCGATAGAGTAATGTCAAAGCAAGGCATCACAATGGTCTATGAAAAGAAGCATTTAGTACTGGGTGAAGATAATTTTTTTTGAGTATTAGTGAAGGTTCATTTGCTGGTCAACAACTTCATTCTATGACTTGTTTCGTGTCGAAACTGGTAAAATCGCAGAACATTGGGATGTGATTGAAACTATCCTTTCAAAAGACCAATGGAAGAATAACAACGGTAAATTTGTTAATTTGTAACAGCACCCATCTTAAAATATATGCCTAAGGACAGCCAAAAGTTTAATAGTATTGCTATTCGATTTTTGGTTGCTTATGATTTGTAATGTTAGGTTTCGTTGTTGTCCAAAATTGTTTGGCAGGTACGGTCATTGAATTATGAGTCATAAAATTGAAGTGTTAGAAAATTTAGACATTGTAAAAGTAACTTATGGACATGATGTTACTATGGACAAACGGCTATACGTTGTTCATGAGCATTGTACAGATCATATGATTTTTAACAACGTAATGTTACTGAATGATACAAGTGTGGCAAGCGTAGCGATGACTTGTGTAGAGCAAACTCTTTTCGGTCAATATCTAGCTTATAGGGGGGCGTTTAACGGTACTCTAGTTGCAGTATTACTTACTGAGAAACAGTCTGTTGATGAAATTATAGTCAAGGAATGTTCAAAAATGGGTTACCAAATTTGACAGTTTGAAAAAGAACAGCAAGCGTTGGTTTGACTTAATAGTTAATTAAATATACTTACCGCTTTATACCATTAATAAGACGCTCGGTTCAATCACTATTAAACGCCTTCAAGACACCAAGTTTCCATAAAACCTGTGGCGTTATGTGCCCCGGAGCCTGACGGATCCCCACTTCTTTATTTGAAAACAGCATCAGCATAAGCCTTTAAACCACCTAGTCCTAGCGCGATATCAGCAATGGTAAACCTATATTCT
>MAAC01011130.1_pt1 | contig 127015 bp, 107 predicted proteins | sample 1115981 | NCBI WGS metagenome assembly MAAC01 (sample SAMN04961126, study PRJNA320927) | seawater metagenome | isolation source: sample BD02T64 sea water enriched with oil for 64 days | place: USA:Gulf of Mexico | collected 2013-07-27
ATGCTGGATTACGTTTAGCAATGGATGATTTTGGCACCGGCCATTCGTCGTTGTCTCAGCTGAAGCGTTTGCCCATTGATACATTAAAGATTGATCGAAGTTTTATTATCGATATTGAAACCGACTCCCAAGACTACCAGATTATCGAAGTGATCGTCGCAATGGCCCGAAAACTGGGTGTTGCAGTTGTGGCAGAAGGTATCGAGAGCAAAACTCAGCTAGAGCTTCTAAAACAAGCAGGTTGCGATATGGGGCAGGGCATATATTTTGGGGAGCCGGAGGGGAGGGATAATTTGAAAATTTAACCTGGGAAATAGGTTTTTTGAAAAATGACATTTGTTCCATCTGATTTATCAACAAAAGCGGCAACTGCACCCCCGGACTTTTGCTGACAAATCATTTTTTACTGCAAGGAGTTTAGACCTAGACTAAAGTTGATTGCTGTATCCTAGTGGTGCTATGACGGAATCAGGGTTAAATCCAGTTACATCAACATCGTTTTCGAATAATTCCAACACGGTGTGGGTTTCAGATGTTGCGTACGTATTACAGGAACTAGGGCTTCCTTCGGAAGCTGCTTCAATAGTTTGAGCCGTTGTGTCCGTATAGACAAAGCCGGTTTCATTGACTTCAACCACTATTTTCGTTATCAAAGCCCGTGTATATTGGGTGCCCGTGCAGTCACTTGTACTGTATATTGATGTGACTCCATCATTATTGAAGGTGAAGTACCCATCTACGTATGAGGAGAAGCGAGCTTGTACAATGTAGCCTTTCGAAGTGGCAAATGCATATAGCCTAGGTTCGTACCCCATTGAATCCCCAAGAATAGTTCCGTCAGCACTAATTACTTTAATGCTAAGGTCCTTACATTCAATGCTACCATCAGCATTGATTGCGCTAATGGCTTGGCCCACTTCACAGTCACCTGTAAGGGTATTCTGCTTTTCATCATCGCTAAGAGCGCTGATTTCAGCACCGTCAAAGCTAATTCCTTCACCAGCAGTGTAAGTGTTGTCAGTAATAGCAGTACTATTCTTGTCGATTCTATTGGCTAGCTCACTAAAATTTGCGTTAACTTCTGCTGCTACAGCAGGAGTGTCTGCAGAGAATTCAACAAGGTCAGCCGCTGGTGCTGAAAGAGAAACGAGGCTAAGGCCTAATGCTAAATATTTATACATCTTTTTACTCCGTAAATTTTGATTACTGCCAGGTGTCTTTGTCCCAAGAACCTGAATTCCAATTTAGTTGGTTTGTTTGATCTCGTGTCGTTCCATCATCATCACCGCCAGATGAACCGCTGCCACAGCTAACCAATAAAGCTACCGACATAATGAGAATTACTTTTTTCATAGAATAACGTTAACGTTCCTTTGTTATGTAGAGGCGACCGTAAAATGTTGTGTCAATCCTACGGCGGCGCTTTTATACCACAAAAGCTGATGTTTATGTGACCCGTGTTACAAAAATCAATAAAACCTGGTGGCATTCAATCAGCTGACTTGAAAATATCGATGCCAAGCATCATTAATCTCAGATATCATAGCGACATACATTTCACTGTTTATTTTGGAGTTTTACATGGGGCGGTATCGACCACCGAGGCCTTATAGTTCACCGTATATCACGCTTGCAGGTAAGGTGATGCTGGAAGATGAGCTACGTTTCTTGGGTTATACAAAGCGACCTGAGGTGACGAAAGCCCTTGCCGCAGCGGCTGCAGAGGGTGACAGGTCCGAGAATGCCGAATATATCTATCGGAAAAAACAACTGAGGGAAATTGACAGTCGTTTGCAGTACTTGGTGAAACGTTTAGAAAAACTGACCTGTGTGGATCAAAAACCTGACGACGAGTCTAAGGTGTTCTTTGCAGCCTGGGTGATCCTTGAGGATGAAGACGGGGCGGAATTGACTTACCGGCTCGTTGGGCCTGATGAAACCGATGCTAAAAAGGGTTGGATCAGTATTGATTCTCCGGTTGCGAAAGCACTGCTTAAAAAGCAAGTTGGGGATGAAGTGGCGGTGAAAACACCAAGCAGTGACGTATATTACGAGATAATGGCAATACACTATGATGAACCCTGAATACGAGGGTTTACTCATTATCGTGGAATATTGTAGCGGTTAAGAACATGTTGGTATGCTTGTGATTTCTTGAACTGGGTTAACGCTGTAGCGAATTGTTCTGCAAGTACGATGTGTTTTTTTGTTTTGGAGAATCCCAGGTAGGCAGGCAAGCGTGATACAGAAGGGGTAATGATGGTGATTTTTTCTCTCAATCCCATTCTATTTGCTGCAATGTGAAGATCCGTTTTATTTGCGATCCCCAGCTCATATCGCCTGCTTGTGATTAGTTTGATCTGTTGTGCGAGGGTGTTTACGGCATATTTTCTGATATATGATGCGTCGTCAAATGTCTTGTTGTAGGAGAAGGCACGGGTTGTTACTACAGTATGATCTTTTAGTTGGAGCATATCACCGGAATATAAGATGGGTGAGGTGTTGTTGCTGTAGGTGAAAAATGTATTTTCTACAAAAGATAGTGTGTTGCCTGGTAAGAAGTAAGTGTATCTCTCCCGCTCGGGGCGCTTGCTGATATAGCTAACGGCATCAACTCCACCAGCTTCAAGAAGTACAAGAGCCCTGGCCCAAGGAACATTTTTGAAAGAAATTGTCCAATTAAGTTTTGCGGCAACCGCTCGAATGAGGTCAGCATGAACACCAGCCAGCTTACCCTCAACCATAATTTCAAAAGGCGGGTAGTCCTGAGTTCCGCCATGTGCAATCTCCAGCCTAACTCGACTCTCGTCAGCAAAGCTTATAGAGCAGATCCCAAAAAGAAACAAACAGATGATTCGCATCGTCATTCCCATGGTTAATGAGGAAGGCATTTAATATTAGCACAGTTTCTACCGTAGATATTTTGACTAATGGTATGAGTAAAATGTTACCCCTTAACCTTTAAGGAAATATTGACAATTGTTGTCGAGAAATTGTGAAGGGCTTGTCCCATACTTTTCTTGAACCCGCGAGATTCATTGTGCATTCACTAACAATAGCTTTGTAATTTGTACCATCCTCTTGTAGTTGCCTGCTCAGGGTTCGTATCGTTAATCCTAACGTCTCAGCTGAACGTGTAAGCTCTACGGAAGATTGATCAGTATTGGTTTTCCGGATAAGAGTAGAAACTCGATAAATCAACCACCGCTTGGCATTACCAAGCGGTGGATTCAGTTTTACATAAGCCAGTTAGATTATGCTCCCACGAAAGTGGGCTTACGCTTTTGAAAAAATGCCATTGCGCCTTCTTTGGCATCTTTGCTGGTAATCGTAATATTTTGTCGTTTGGCTTCTAAATCAATGGTTTCAGATAGACTCATTTGTGCAGCTTGCTGCAAGATTTCTTTACTGTAACGTTGAGACAGCGGAGCGCCTCTGACAAGTGACTCGGCCCATTGTTGGGTTTGAGTCGTAAGCTCATCGGTCTCTACAACGCGATTAACTAAGCCAAACTCCAAACACGTGGCAGCGGGCATTTTCTCAGAAGAAACAATCATTTCTAAGGCGCGTTTATGGCCAAGTCGGTTAAGCAGATGCCAATTTGCACCGCCATCAGGAACCAATCCTATGGCAGCGAACGCTTGGTAAATATAGGCATCCTCAGACATGATGCCCAAGTCGCATACCATGGCTAGGGAACTTCCGATTCCCGCAGCTGCACCTTGTACGGATGAAATAAAGAGCTTGGGTGATTCGTAAATTGCCATCAGAAAAGGTTTGTACTCAACCATTATCTGACTTTCAATATTCTCATGGTGTGTGCGATAGTTTTCGGTTAAGTCCGCTCCTGCGGAAAACCCTCTGCCTTCACTGGCGATAACCACTACGCGTACATCGGCGTCGTCATTTGCTCGCTCTATAGCGATGAGTAAATCAGAACGCATTTGTTGATTGAATGCGTTCATTGCTTTCGGCCTATTTAGGCTTATGGTCGCTACTTGATTCACTACGCTGTAGTTGACAGTGTCTAGATTGCTCATGTAGGTGCTCCAAAAAAGCCCGCTGACGCGGGCAAAATATCAGATTGAATTACGTGTCATTTTGGTTGCATTCGTATACCGCCATCAAGACGGATACACTCGCCATTGATGTAGTCGTTTTCGGCAATAAATTTCGCTAAGTGGGCGATTTCTGACGGCTTTCCAAGTCGCTGTGGGTAAAGCACGCTAGCGGATAAACTATTTACCGCAGCTTCAGGTAATGAATCGAATAGGGGGGTATGTATTAGTCCTGGTACGATGGTGTTCACGCGAATACCGTAAGACGATAAATCACGGGCAATGGGTAGGGTCATACCAACAATACCACTCTTTGATGCGCTATAGGCAGCCTGGCCCATTTGGCCTTCATAGGCTGCTATGGATGCAGTATTGATAATCACGCCACGGCCATTGTTCTCATCAATGGGGGCTTGCTTCGTCATTTGGGTTGCGACAAGGCGAAGTACGTTGAAGGTTCCTACAAGATTGACGTTTATGACTTTCTGAAATGTGTCGAGAGGGAAGGGGGCGCCTTTACTCACGGTTTTACGTGCGTCACCGATGCCTGCGTAGTTGTTGCATATGTGAATATCACCGAATGTCTCTACGGTGTTTGCAATAGCAGCTTCAACAGATTCTTCATCCGTTACGTTGACGCTGTTGTATATAACGCTTTCCCCAAGTTCATCGGCGATGGCGGCGCCGCGCTCATTGTTCATATCAAAGATGGATACTTTAATGCCGAGTTCGACGTATAGGCGAACAGTTGCTTCGCCGAGGCCAGATGCCCCACCGGTAACGATGGCGACTTTGTCTTGTAAGATCATATTGCGTAACTCCTAATGCAGGGCCAGGAAGTGTAAAGTGATAGCGGATTTGGCCTCTGGATGACGTCAATAGTAAGAGAATGTCCTGTGAATACAATGGCAAGCACTATTGCAAAAATAGGCAAAAAGTTACACCATGGAAGTTGGGTTAATCATTGGGTTTCATCATGTCGTCATTTACCATATCATCACAATTCGTCAACAAAATGCTTGAAGGCGCGGTGGATGCTGGGTGTGATATAACACGGTTGTTGATAAATGCCGGCCTATCTGATGCATTGTTGAATGAGCCAAAATCCCGTATTACTACGCAGAAATTTGGTGATCTGAGTCGCTCACTTATCGCAGAGATGCAAGATGTCACGATGGGCCTATTAGATAAGCCAATGAAGGTAGATTCGTTCAAAGTATTAACATACTACCTGCTTCATTCTACTAATCTGATGGAAGCGTTTCGGGCGTACGTGGAATATATGAATTTATTCGACAATAGCTTTCAGCATGAATTTCATGAAGCACATGACCGTTACGTCTATAGACTTAATCGAATGCCAGACTCAATGGTGGAAAATAGTTTTGTGGTCGAGTATTTTTTGGTAACACTACATCGAATCTGCTGTTGGTTATCGGGGAAAAGAATCCCTATTGAAAAAGTAGAACTGGATTATGAGACTCCGACCTACCATGAGGAGTATCGGCATCTATTTTTAGGGGCTCCCGTGTTTTTCGAACAGAATACCTGTTCTATGTCATTCCAGGCCAAACATTTAGATGTACTTTGTCGACAGGATCTGGAGGCGTTAAAACAGCTACTAAGAGATGCGCCTATTTCACTATTAACACAAACGTTAACGAGCAATGATATACCTTCTACCATTAGACACTGGATGGAGAATGAATTGTTGTCGAAAGGGTTGTCTCCAGACTTGAATGATGCGTCTAGGTATCTCAATATGAATTCCCAAACGCTGCGTCGTCGCCTCAAGGCTGAGGGGACGTCTTATCATGAAATAAAGCAGCAAGTACGCAGAGATGCAGCTATTAACCTGTTGAATAACGATGCTTCCCGTATTGAGGATATCGCCTATCAGGTTGGATTCTCTGAACCGAGTACGTTTATTCGGGCTTTTAAAGGCTGGACAGGTTTAACGCCTTTGGCCTATAAGAAGTCTTTGCTACCAGTGGTAAACGTAGGAGTGGCGATAGGTGAGTAAAAATAATGCCTCAACCCAAGCGCCTATCTTTATGCTGAGGTTAGTAGAAGACCTTGCACTCAGTCATGGGTTAAGTATTGATGGTCTTCTTCAGATTGTGGCAGATAAACAATCCAAAGTGATTAGTACAATGGAGCTGGAAGCGGCGGTCCATTGGTTGTTGGCGGGTACTCAAAAGCCATGGCTTACCTTAGAGTTTGGAAAGCTCAGTAGCTATCGACAGCTTGATATTTTTGGCCCTTTAGTGGCGAGTTGCGAGACGGTCACTGAGGCGTTTGATGTATTTCATCAATATCAAAAATTATTACATCCTTATTTTGGGTTGGAAATTAAAGTGTTGGGTAATCGTTTGTGCCTTGAATATCGGTTAGCGGAATATCAGCCAATTGATAGTATTTATGCAGAGGTAATCTTAGGTGCCGTGCCTATTTGGGCGGAGCGTTTAACAGGGCGCAAACTGCCAATACATGAAGCTTGGTTTCGTCATTCGGCGCCGCCTCATATCGATAAATATAAAGAACATTTTCAATGCCCTTTGCTTTTTGAGCAAGAGATTGATGCATTATGGACTGATTCTAATTTACTCGATGTTTCTGTTTTGTCTGCTTCACCAGAATATCACTCGAAAATTAAGGAGCAAGCTGAGGTTCAGCTCAAGTCAATTGAAACGATGGCAGCGGAAATCAAGAGTATTATACGTAATGCGCTGCCTAAGGATCTTAACATTGATGAGGTCGCAGATATTCTACATTGCAGTGAGCGGACCATGCAAAGACGGATCGCAAAGGAGAATACAAACTTTAAGCTTCTTAAGCAGGAAGTAAGGACAGAGGAAGCCATCAGGTTGCTAGAAACGACAGATCTTTCCATCGAAAATGTCGCGTTTCAGCTTGGATACGAACAGCGGAGTAGCTTTGCGGCAGCTTTTCAACGTTGGACGGGTGTGAGCCCCGCCAAATGGCGCCAGTAACTCATTGAAATTACAGATTAATTGCCAATTGTTACCCATCGTTTACAATTTAACCTGGGTTTGGCGGCAAATCATACATATCTGCCGTCAGTTCACTTAATCTCCTTGTCACATCTCCTTTACTCTTAACTCTCTTAGAAGATTCGTAGGTTTAGCACATGCACCGTGTCGAGCCTGGTTATGTTAAAGGGGAGTTGGCATGGTTGAGAGTAACAGTGGCTCGAATACTCGGCATTTACCTATCGTGATTATTGGCACAGGGTTTGGCGGGATAGCGTTAGCGGTAAAACTGCAGGAAGCAGGCATAGAAGATTTCTCTATTTTCGAGAGAGCAAAGGAGGTCGGAGGTACCTGGCGCGATAATACTTATCCCGGTTGCGCCTGTGATGTTGCCTCTAACTTATATTCTTATTCGTTTGCCCCTAACCCCGATTGGACGCGTACTCATAGCACTCAACCTGAAATATTTGAGTATCTAAAAAAGGTAACGAGTGATTATGATCTTTACCCAAATATTCGTTTTAACCATGAATTAGAAAAAGCTGAGTGGGATTCTGAAAACCAGCGTTGGAGAATAAGTACCAATCAAGGTGATTTTACCTGCGATGTACTGACGACTGCTGCAGGGCCATTTGGTAACCCTGTGATCCCAAAATTTCCTGGAGTTGATGCATTTAAAGGCGAGTCGTTCCACACCTTTAACTGGGATCATGGGTGTGATATTGCGGGAAAAAACGTCGCCATTATCGGAACAGGCGCAACGTCGGTTCAGGTTGTTCCTGCGATTCAGCCTATTGTGAAACAACTGACGGTATTTCAGCGAACCCCTAGCCATATACTGCCCCGTTTAGATATTGCGACCTCGGCAATTAAACGTGCGGCATCAAAACATATCCCCTTGTTTCAACGCAGTATTCGTTCTATGTGGTATGGCGTTTATGAGAGTCTCGTGGGCTTACCGCAGTTTGTGGATTCTCGCTTTCTTGTCCCCTTTGAAAAGGTCACACGTTATCACTTGAATAATCAGGTGAAGGATAAGACTTTGCGGGAGAAATTATCCCCTAATTATCGTTTTGGTTGTAAACGCCCTGTGTTTAGCAGCCTATATTATCCAGCCCTTCAAGAGTCAAATGTTGACTTGGTATGTGAGAGCATCAAGGAGATCAGAGAAAACAGCATTGTCGATGCTGACGGAAATGAGCATGCCGTTGATGTTTTGATATATGCCACAGGATTCAGGATACCGCATCAAATATCTGAAAAATTAATAGGTGAAGGTGGGAGATCACTTTCTCAGTTCTTTGGTACTAAACCCAAGTCCTTTATGGGTACGTCTTTTTCCGGGTTTCCTAATCTTTTTATGATGCTTGGGCCATTTTCTGCAGCAGGTAATCAATCTGCGGTATTTATGCTAGAAACACAAGCAGATTACATTACCAAAGCAATACTTGCGATGCGAAAGCAAAATTTGGCGACAGTGGATGTTAGGGAAGACGTATTAACCGCATTTTCTAATGACGTTGAACAGCGTAGCCAAAAAACGTCGTGGGTTTCCGGTGGTTGTAATAGCTATTTTCAAAACCCAGAGGGCGGTAATGGCGGATTGTGGCCAAACTGGAGTTTTATGCATCGCTGGCAATCAAGGCAGTTCGAAGTGGCGAAATATAACGTTACACGTCGTACCGAATTGGAGAATGTATGATGCGTAATAAGAGTTTGAATATGGCGTTAACAGGGAAAAGAGTACTGATCACCGGCGCGGCTAGAGGCATTGGTGCGGCAGTGGCGAAACGGCTTTATGAGAAGGGGGCGTTAGTCTCTTTGGTCGGGTTGGAAGTCGATGAATTAAAAAAAGTTGCAGAAGAATTAGGCTCGAATGCCATTTATTTCGAAGCAGATGTGAGTGATAAGGCCGCGATGGATGCTGCGGTAGATAAAACCGCTTCGGTGTTTGGTGGTTTGGATGTAGTGATCGCCAATGCGGGTATTTATCATGTATCTCCTTTGACGGGTGACTCTTCGGAAGGCGTAGAACGAACCTTAAACGTTAATCTATTTGGTGTGCTCAATACGCTAAATGCAACGTTACCTTATATCAAACGCAGTAAAGGATACGTGATGACAGTCGCTTCTATGGCGGCACTTACTCATGGTCCGTTGATGGGAGCATATGCCGCATCTAAGGCTGCTGTCGAAGCACTTACTGACAGTTTGCGCATCGAGTTGGCTGGAGAAGGAGTTGATGTCGGTTGTGCTTATTTTGGTGCCATTGATACTGATCTTGTCAGGGGAGGGAAGATGAACCAAGCATTATCCAAAATGGAAGAAATGGTTCCTGAATTTGTACGTAAGCCCGCCCCTTTATCCGAGGCTATTGATGTGATTGAACGTGGTATTACTAAGCGATCAAAGAGGGTTTGGGCCCCGCGCTGGTTAGGTGCATTCTTGTTGCTCCGTGGATTCGCGCAACCTCTGTTGGAATGGCGATTGGTACATGACTATCGAACACGTGATGCATTGGCGATATCCCATGAAGAAGTGCGAAGAGGTACAAAGCAAGACACATCGATGGGGGTTGCATCGCTTTCTACTAAAGAAAATACAACGACCTAATTAATAACAAAATACCTGTGACGCAATGGCGTCGAGATCACGATCTTTAAGAATAATAGGGGTAATTAATAATGAACATGTCTGCATCTAAAACACTGAATTGGTATGCGAAAGCGTTACGTCCAGCATCCGTGACCATTAAACCAAAACCGTTAGGCATGAAGCTGGGTGAAAGCACGCCAACCTATTGGTTTGATGATAATCCTTTCTTGACACATTTCTTGACTGCCTTCTCTGCAATATTTCCCCAGGGCGAACGTTATATGATTGATTCTGTGCGAATGTTTCGTGACGAAGTTAAAGATCATAAGGCATTATATAAGGATTGTAGCGGGTTTATCGGTCAGGAAGCCCATCACTCTAATGAGCATGCCATTATCAATGATTTTATGGTGGCTCGAGGCGTGCCCGTTGATAAGTTAGAGGCAATAGTGGATTGGTGGGTGCCGGTATTTAAACGTTTCCCCAAAAAAGACCAGATGGCGATCACAGGTGCAGCGGAACATTTGACAGCATTGTTTGGGGATCTTGTCTTAAATAACCCTGAACTTATTGATCAAGTTGATGAGTCAATGCGGCCGATATGGATATGGCACGCGATCGAAGAGATAGAACACAAAGCGGTGACATATGACTTATTTGAAGCGGTGGATGGCAGCTATCCACGCCGCCTCTATGGATATGCATTGGCGCTTGCGTTAGTGGTTGTATTCAGTGTTTATGGTACTGGGCTATTTATTATTGATGACAGAAAAAACATGGGCATTAAGAAAACGGCCCAAGGTTTGTGGTGGATGTTTGGTTTCGGAGAGAAGTCTGGCTATTTGCGTAAAGCGGCTCCCGAATTATTGGAATACCTTAAGCCTGGTTTTCATCCTTGGAAGGACGATAACAGTCATTTGATTGATAAGTGGCGTCCAGAGTTGGATCGAATGTTGAATGACATAAAGCAGAAGAACAGCGAAAAGGCCGGTAAATAAGATGTTAGGTTCCACGTTGGTGGGCCAGTTACTGCGGTGGGAGCAGGAGCGTCCAAATGCAGTTTATCTGGTCCAGCCTTTACCCAATGGCGAGTTAGAAACGTACACCTGGTCGGAGGTGGCCGGCCAGGTGAAGAAGATGGCGGCATATTTGGTGTGGCTGGGTTTTCCACCCAAAAGTCAAATAGCTATCTTGGGTAAGAATAGCGCTCATTGGATAATCGCTGATTTGGCCATTATGATGGCAGGCCATGTTTCAGTCCCTCTCTATCCCTCACTGGATAGTGATACCGCCAACTATATATTGGATCACAGTGAATCAAGGCTGCTATTTATTGGGAAGATGGATGTTGAAGGGGAAGAATGGGTAAACTATTTACGTGCGCTACCTGCAGAAATCCCAAAGGTGGCGTTGCCGCATTCGCCTGCAGGGTTAAATGGTCCAACATGGGGAGAATTGATTTCTATCAATAGCCCGATTGAATATTTGCCGTTACCTAGATCTGAAGATTTGACGACCATTATCTACACTTCTGGGAGTACGGGGACACCTAAAGGAGTGATGCATAATAACAGCAGTATGTTGGCCGTATGTCATGGTTTTCAACGCTCTTTTGATATGTCACCATCTGATCGCATGTTATCGTATTTGCCGTTGGCTCATGCGGCAGAACGAGCGATTGTTGAAACGGCGTCTCTTTTTTATGGGTTCACGGTCTATTTTAGTGATTGCCAAAATACTTTTTCTCAGGATCTGCGCCGAGCGAAGCCTACGGTTTTCTTTTCGGTGCCACGGCTTTGGCTGAAGTTTTATTCTGCCGTCTCTTGCCAGTTACATCCTGACCAGACCGCATTGCTAGAAAGTGGCCTGTCGAATGCGGAAGGATTGCGTAAAGCGGTATTAAAACAATTGGGGTTAGAAGACACTCGCGTAGCGCTGACGGGGTCGGCACCAATATCTGAAGACATCGTATCTTGGTATCGCGCTTTGGGCCTGGAAATGTTGGACTGTTATGGGATGTCGGAAAATTTTGCAACCTCCCATGTTAGTCGTCCCGGTGAAGTCAGATCAGGGTATGTCGGAAGCCCGGCAAATGGCGTCTTAGCGCGAATATCATCTTCTGGAGAACTGGAAGTGAAAAGCGCCGGCCAGATGATGGGCTATTATAAATCACCGGAACAAACCCACGATGAAATGACGGAAGATGGATTTTTTAAGACGGGAGATTGTGGGGTTATCGATCACCTAGGAAGACTTAAGATAACGGGTCGTGTAAAGGACATATTTAAGACCAGCAAGGGAAAATATATTGCTCCCGTTCCCATTGAGCAACGTTTTGACAACATTCCAGGTATTGAAACAGTATGTGTTATGGGCTCTGGCTTGCCTTCGCCGTTCCTAATGATTGCTCTTGAATTTCAGGAGAAACAGCGCCTTATCGATACGAGTGACAGAGTTACTTTCGAAGAAAAACTTACTGAAAAGCTACACCGCGTTAATCAGGATCTTCAACCTCATGAGAAGCTCGCTTTTGTGGTGGTGATCGGGGAATCTTGGTCTATTGGTAATGGTTTATTAACACCAACAATGAAGATCAAACGATCTCTAATTGAAAACGCGTATCAAGGCCTCGCCGCAGAATGGTTTGACCTCAATAAAACGATTATTTGGTATAAGTAGGAGTATATAGAATGCAACGTAGTACCTTATTACCTGAAATGGAACAGTTTAGAGATTCAGCGATAAAATTTTTCCAAAACGAAATTGCCCCCCACAGTGAACGTTGGAGAGAGCAGCGTATTGTTGATAGAGACGCCTTCAAAAAAGCAGGAGAGATGGGGTTTCTGTGTATGTGGGCCGATGAAAAGTATGGTGGTTTAGGCCTTAAAGACTTTCGTTACGAGCAGATCCTAATAGAGGAGAATGCAAATCATGGCGATACTGGTTATTTTATTACATTGCACAGTCGTTTGGTTGGCCCCTATTTTGACCATTTTGCAACTGAAGAACAGAAGCAGCGATTCATTCCTGGCATGATTTCTGGGGATATTATTCTCGCTATCGCAATGACGGAGCCGGACGCGGGCTCCGATTTGGCCGGAATGAAGACCCATGCTAAAAAAGACGGTAACGACTGGATATTAAACGGTTCAAAAACCTATATTTCTAATGGTATCAACGGGGATGTAATCATTGTTGCGGCTAAGACAAATCCAGATAAGCCACACGCTGTAACCTTGTTTCTAGTCGAGCGGGATATGCCGGGTTTTGAGCGAGGAAGGAATCTTAAAAAGATGGGTTTGAAGTCTCAGGATACAGCTGAGCTATTCTTTAACGATGTAAGGATTCCTGATTCGAACGTGCTAGGGCAAGTGGACAAGGGCTTTTATCACCTGATGGCAGGGCTTGCGGAAGAGCGTTTGATCGCTGCTTGTGGAAATGTTGCTGCCGCAAAGGTTGCGATGGCTCACACCAAGACATTCGTTCAAGAGCGAAAGGTATTCGGCAAGCCATTATCCAACATGCAAAATACTCGATTCAAATTGGCTGAATTAGATGCAGAGATTGATATTGCGCAATGTTATGTAGATCGGTGTGTGGCGATGCTTAATGACGGAGAGCTTGATGCCGTTGATGCTGCGCGGGCTAAGCTATGGACCAGCGAATTGAATGGCCGTATGGTTGACGAAGGTGTTCAACTTCACGGTGGTGCAGGATATATGGAAGAATATCCTATCTGTCAATTGTATCAAGATGAGAGAATTCATCGGATATTGGCGGGTACTTCTGAAATTATGAAAGAGATTATTGCTCGCTCTATCTTAGACTAATACAGTGATTATTTGGCTAGACATGAGTCTGGCCGTGATTACCCAAATAAAAAAGCCCGTATATTCTAATAATATACGGGCTTTTTTATTTGGGTAATCTATATGAATACGTGGTGCTTGCTGTTCTGATTGTCATTGATTGATTGTGCGTTAAGGTCTTCTAGCGTCGCGTCCAATGCCTTAGAAATAAGCGAGGAGTTCTTGATGGCGGCAATCTTGGGCCAGGTGCTTTGTACACCTGCATGTATGAGGTTTGCAATTTCTTTTTCGGTTAAATCGACCACAGATTGGCTAAACTTAAAATCCTTCTTTTTAAGGATCATGTTGATGTCGCCTGTGTAGTCTTGCTCTAATAAACGGATCAAATACGCCAGTTTTTGAGATGTGTTACGATCATTGATGGGCATGTGAATTAGCGCGTTCTCAATAATAGAAAGAGATTCCTTAAGGATGTCCCGAGTGGACTCGGACATGGATTTTTTTAGGCCTTTACGTTGAATACGCTTCTCTTCATTGACGAAAGGAACAACCAACGGGTTAATTAGGCTTACCAAAAATTGATTAACGCCGTACAATCTACTGAGTTTCTTCGCGGGTATATCACCGGTTACGGAACCATCAACCCATCGTCTATTGGGTAAGTAGGGCCGTGGTTTTCCATCATAACCTTTTGCAAATAATCGTTCAGAAGGGAAGGCGCCAGGTACGCTAAAAGATGCAGACACTGCTGAACGAACATATACATTGGGTGAAGTGATCGTATTCATCAATCGAGATTTTTGGTGTTTGCCTTCGGGAGAAATGGAGATGTTGATATATCGCCCGGTTTTTTCGTAGGCTTCCTGAAAGGTCATGTCTAAAGGTACAATCTGATCTAACATGCCTTCTTTGTAGTCCTTGATTTCTTTATGCGAAAGCTTACCAAGAAACAAATCCACTACGCTGGTGTTGTTGTCGTTCGTGTAGCGTTTGTTGATAAAGTAATCCGAAGCCAATTCTTCGTCAGAAAGGCACCCTAATTGCCCTGCGATGATAGCGCCAGCGCTAGACCCTGAAATGACATTAGGCAGTAGATTATGAGAGATAAGCTCATTGACTACGCCATGATGGAAATAGATAAGACCACCACCACCGCTTAACATAAGGGCTTGGCGACCATAGCAATGACTGGCACGTCTGAAAAAGTCCAATTTTTCTGCGAACGAGATTTCGCTTTCTGGACTCTTGTGAATGACGGAGAAAGCATCGACGATGGCTTGAATATAATCGCTAATTAGAGTCTTGGTACCGCTTAGAGCCTGGCTGTAAAGGGCAGGGTGGCCCATGCCGCCCATATTGCCGTGCACACCTTCATTGAGTCGATAAAGTAGCTCCTTCGCATTTGACTCTGAGATAAGCTGGAGGATTTTTTGATGACGAAAGTCTATTTCGCAGTAATCGTAGAGATCCGATTGTTCTGTGTCTTTCCATTCTTCAAAGCCGGATAGTTTATCATGGGTTCTTGCCAGTGAATCCCAGGAGGCGAAGTCTTGAGCGGCGTCTATTTTCTTCTCAATTTCGTGCGTGACGTTATGAGCCATTACTACCCCAGCGGTGTGATTGATATTCACACTAGGATAGTCGAGGGGTCATGTATCTGACACGCTGGGTGCTGCCATATATGTATGACTTAGCGCCAATATTACGCGTAATGGCGGCTTATCGATACAAATAGAAATAGAGCACGATACGACCTTTCAAATCCATTGCTCCCATTAGTGTGTTGTCATCCACTTTTCTAAAATGGTCAATGATGGGCAGGTGGTTGTAGATCATGGAGGTAGACAGCTTTCCCCTGAATTGTATAGGTCTAATCTGCGCTCGGCCAATAACGGGAAAGTTAAATTTGAACCCTAGGAAGTTATGCATCAGTGCTTTTACATTATTTTTTGAAACGTATTCTTTTCCGATCCACTTAATAAAGCCGTAATCTTTTAGCGTCCAATCGATCAATGTACCACTCTTGAATATTCCACCTTGCCACGGGCCAATCATGGAGCTCATATCAATGGGCTCTAATGTTGCAAATATCTCTGCCAAATCGTCAAAAGCAACAGCCTCCTTGGATTCTGCGTAACGATTAAAAAGGTGTCGATTGCTGTTTGTGCTCATCATGGTTCCAAATGTTGTAATTCTTACGTACCAGTGTGCCATAAAAGTTCGCTTCGCAGCGTATTTAGATGACATAACTGGGGTTGGTGTCTCTGCTAATGTTTCTGAGTCTTAGGAGCTGTTAAGTAATGTTGAAGCATTTGGTAGGTTTCTTTTTTATTAATGGGTTTACTTAACACTCCCTGACAACCGGCGGCGAGTGCCTTGTCTGTTTCTTGCTTGTCTGTTTCTGCGGTAAGAGCCAATATAGGCATTGTATGGTCATTGTCTCGTAGGTACTGGGTCGCTTCAATGCCATTTCGATTGGGCATATTAATATCCATTAGCACCAAGTCAGGTTGCTCACGATCACAATAATCACATGCTGCGACACCATCATTCGCAACGATGACTGTTACGCCGGTTTTTTCGAGCACTTTCTTAATCAATTGTTGGTTGACGGGATTGTCCTCAGCGAGAAGAACTACGCCTTGCAAAGACGGTATCACGGGCTTAGACGATGTGTTCTGTAAACTGTTCCTAGTGAGCCAAGAGCAGTTCTGGCTCGTTTTTGCGTTAATAGTAAATGAGAATTCGCTGCCGTTGTTTGTACGTTTCTTATAGGTTATGTCACCTCCCATGAGTCGAGCGAACTGTTGTGATATCGGCAATCCTAGCCCTGAGCCTTTATTAAGCGAATATACGTTTCCAGTATTGCCAACCAATGTAAACAGCTTGCTGGCGGCTTGGTCAGGGATTCCAGGACCGGAATCTACGATTGTAAATAACAGGGTGTTGGAGCGCCAAGACACCGACAATTTAACGCCGCCCTTTTTGGTATATAGCATAGCGTTCTCGCACAAGTTGTTGAGTACCTGAAGTATGCGTGTTGGGTCGCCAATAATGTGAGAGGGAATTTTGGAGCTAAATGTCATAGTGAAAAATAGATTCTTTAGTTTTGCTCTTTTAGTGTAGTGGGAATTGATTTTGCTGAGTTCACCACTCAGATCCATATCAATGCTTTCAATATCAAATTTCTCAGCGTCTAATTTTGACAGGTCGAGAATGTTGTTGATGAGTTTGAGTAGTTTTCTGCTGTGGTCACTTACGATATCTACATACTCAATCTTGGTGTCTTTCGCTAAATTATCTCTTTGAAGTGATTCGCTGAATCCGATAATTGCCGTGAGTGGTATTCTTATTTCATGGCTCATCATCATTAAGAAATGGCTTTTTTCAGTTGCGATTTCTGTTGCAACAATACGTTCGAGTCGCTCCAGTTCGCCCCTATGAATTGATATTTCTCTTTCCATTTCCTCGGTCATATCAATTACGGATCCTTTGATGCCGATGGCGCGACCAGATTCGTTACGAAACAATCGTGCCCGGTGATGAAGCCATTTTCGATGCCCGTTAAAATCAGTGACTCTTGACTTTTGGGAGACCTCTCCTATATCCATTAGTGTTTGGAATTGCTCTGTGGGGTTGCTGAATAGCTGTAGTGATATGGATTTCGATTGGGCCCTAATGACGCTGATACTTCTCATCCCCATGATACTAGCCATCGCATTGTTGGCGTTATGGATCACGCCAGATAGTGTCATCTCGTACATTCCTTCAGGGGAATTGTTATAGGCTGAACTGTATTTTTGTAGGCTCTTCATAGCCAGATTGTCTGCCTGTAACACTTCTTTTTGTATGAGCTTTATTCGGTGGGCGAGTACAAAGGAAAAAACAACGGCTTCCAGTAGTACGGAAAGAGGTGCGGCCATTACTGTGAGTGTGTTGCTGGGAAGTACTTGATTTACCATTAATGAGTAAATAATAAAGCCAAGTGCGGTAAACAGCCATGCGCCAAAAAAAAGCCGTGTATGTGCCTTACCTTTCGTTATGATATAGACCCCGGCGAACAATAAGAAGAACAAGCAAATTGAGGAGTAGATGGTGACCCAAATGATGGATGTTTGAAGGTCCATAAAAAAACAAATGAATAGGCTGGCCATAGCAACACCCGTTAAGTGCAATGCAAAAACATCCAGAGCAGGATGGTCGGTTTTTAACTCTAAAAATTTCCTAGAGAATAAGCCACCGAACGTTAGCGCTAATAGAACGACATAGGGAACTTCTTGTTTCCCTACAATGTTAAAGAGTGCACCAACGTGAATAGTGCCATGACCCGTTTCAAGTATTTCAAAATAGGAGATGCAACTAAGGTAAGCAACGTAGTACAGGTATCCGGTATCTCTGATAGATATATAGACGAACAGATTATAAATAATCATCATTGCCATGCCACCAAAAAAGATCCCGTAGAGAAATTCCTCCATGGCGCTCTTTTCTATATAGGTATCTCGTTCCCATAGCGTCAGTGGAACCAGTAGCATCATACTGTTTTGGAGCTTCAGATAGATCGTTACTTCTGTATCGGAGCGTGTGGTTAGTGGAAAGACACTATAGATGTGGCGAAATTCACGTTGCTCCCAGTCTTTTCTGATGTCTGAAGAGAGTCGTTGAAATGAGCCGTCTGATGTAGGTACGTAGAGTTCTGCTACATCGATAAGGCTCTTGGCTATCTCTAGATACCAGTGTTTTTCTTGAGTAGCGTTTACGGGGTTAGCTTCAAAGGAAAGGCTAACTTTGATCCAATGTGTAAAGTGGGTGAGGCCAAGGTGAGTCAGTTCACGTTCATTTCTGATAAACCTGGATTCAAATTCAGGGGACGAAACCTGCTCGATGGTCAAATTATTGGTTTCGTCGGTGAGGACGTACATATAGGGGTTTAAGCTGACTTGATTATCCGTCGACAATGGCGCCGTAACGCTTTCAGCGGAACTTGAGATTGAGAAAATCATGAGCACTAGAGCAAGCACCGCAGCGGGTAGTGCAATAGGCGAGCATAATATCCTCAATCGTTGATTACCACGTGTCATCTCTCTGTGAAGAGTTATGCCAAAAACAGGCATAGTTGTAGTAATTGTAGCTGATATTGTGAGGGTAAGTAGCTTAGGAAGGGTTTGGCGTCCTAATTTGGACGCCAAATGAAGAACTTATGTGATATTACGCAGCAACGAGTATTTTAATGGGGGTCTCTTCAATTTCCATTATTGCAGGTAACACACCGGCGGGGTCTCCGTCTGCTTGCAGTACGTCTGGCTGATTACTGCTAACCTCTATTCTTTTGGCGGGTACAGAGATCAACGTCGTACACCTTTCCATGATGCCGAATACCATTGCCAGCATGTACCCGATCATTGTGAGGCGGTTGGTCGAGGTGAAAATAAGGGCTTGCATAGTGGGTGCGGAAATATCAGCCTTTTGCGATATGGTAAAATTTCCGCCATACTTTTTGCCGTTGGTAACAATCATAGATGGCACGTTATATTGTTCACCATCCACTGCAATTTGGTACTGCTTACTGCCGTAAGGTAGTACATACTTGAACATTGACCAGATATAAGCGCCTTTCCCAACGGATTTTTTGAGTGCCGAGCTGGTACCGTTAACAACCCATGCGTCGTAGCCGATGCCGACCATCATTATAAATCGTTTGTCATTGAGCCGGCATGGATAAACAGGCTTGCTTTTTCCGTTTACGAGAATGTCTGCGATCGCCTTGGCTGATGACGGCATATTGAGTTCTTGTGCGAGTACGTTAGCAGTACCCGAAGAGATGATGCCGAGCGGAATGTCTTCTTTACCAATCATGCCGTTCAGTACTTCATTTGTCGTGCCGTCGCCACCGGCAGCAACGATGAGATCAATGGGCTTATCATAAGCTTGTAAGAATTGAATGGCGTCCCCCGCACATTGGGTATCATAAACTTCAACGTCACAAGCAGCTTGTTCTAACTTTGAGACAACTGATTCAAGCAGTGTACGTTTTCCACGCCCAGCGGTGGGATTAAAGATGATTAGGATCTTCTTACTCATGATATTACATCTACATCTTTACCCATCATCAACGATGAGTAGGTTAATATTCAGTGCGACATGCGATCAATTTTGTATGAATAGTCTTTATATATTCGAAATACAAAATTATCGAGCATCTTGTCGAGCCGCGATTTTGGACCTGATATTTTGCAGGCTCGGTAGCCTATCCATGGGTTTTCTTTGTGTCAATTGGCGTAGCGACGCTTCAGCAGTTTATTGTTTTCGCGTGCGCTCTATATTTTGAAAATGAAGAAATTCTACTTAGTTGTCTAGATATCGATAAATTTTGTCAGGTGTTGCTATCAAATGCAGCTACAACTAACGGGAAGGTATACATAACAAGTTTAGCGTATTTATCCCTAGAGCAACGTTCGCTTATGTTCTTTTATATTCTAAGATGTTGGAGTTTTATCATTAATTGGAAAAAGCACCACAAGAATCATGAGGTGCAATATCTAACACGATTGAGTTAGTGTTTGATGAGTTCTGTTATTCATCGACAAAAGAAATGGGGGGTTGTTGTTTTCGATTGACCTCCAATTGAAAAATGTCAGGGCGATTATAGTGTCCGCTTACATCCAAGCTCTTGCGAGAACTAGCTGCGGCATCAACATCAATTGTGTGGTAGAGCACTTCTTTTTCTTGGTGAAGTGGACCTGCTTCAACGCCGCCAAAAGGTTTTATGATTACAGCGTCCCCTGGGTTTATCCATTCATCTTGTTCTGGAAATAGTAGGTCTTTGTCGGGGAAGTCGGCTGGAATGTCGCTGGCCTGCAATGCAGTGGCGGTACTGAGCACCCAGCATCCGGCTTCGCGACTTATGAAGTTCATGGAATCTAACCAAGTTTTTCCGCTATCCCAGGTCGGTGCTATGTAAATGTCGACGTTTTGTGAATACAGTGCGAAGCGTGCCAAGGGCATATAGGATTCCCAGCAGATTAGCGTGGCCAGGCGCCCACATGCAGTGTCGACTACTTTCAAACCACTACCGTCACCGCAACCCCATACCATTCTTTCTGGATTGGTGGGCATCAACTTTCGATGTCGATTAAGAATTTTCCCATCATTGTCGATGATAACGACGGTGTTATAGAGTGTGGTACCACTATAAGTCGAATCGATTTCGTTGAGACCCATTACAACGACGACGTTATATTGAGCTGCCGCTTCGGTAATTTTTACTAAGCCATTGGCACTCAAGTCTACGGAATTTTTTCTGAGTAGTGTATGCAATCTATTTCCTAACCCTATATCACCGCCGGGACGTAGACGCCATACCCAGCTAGGGTAACCGGGTAAATACGCTTCAGGAAAAACAATGAGCTGTGCACCTTCAGCTGCACATTCTTCTATGATGCTGACGGCTTTTTCGATACTGGCCGACAGATCCAATAGTACGGGCGGCTTTTGAGTGATGGCAACCTGGATATTCATAATGCAAGCCTAAAACGTATTTTCAGAGTCAACATTGGCGCTGAATCTGGGTTCAAAGGATGTATTGGTATTAAGTATAGTGTGGGGGACTAGCGAAGGAAGTTGCCGCTTAAATCACCTGGTTATTACGTAATAATTGAATCGACTAATAAAAATTGATAATAAATCAAAAATTAACCTCGGTACTGACTTTGTTTTATAGATCGTTTCGTGATAACTGGAGGGTTAAATGTGGGCTTGAAAATATATAGGTGGAAAAATAAGAGAGGGGAAGAGTGAAATAATCGAATTTTAAAAACGCGTACATCTATGTTAATGGCCATTCAGATCTAGCGCAATATAAAATTGGCAATCATCAAAAGTAAACAAGTTAGCGTTAGCTACCCAGTTAGTATAACACTCCTACAGGCCCTCTCACAGACTGGTGATTTTTTTAGTTGAGATTAGAATCCGATTTCTCGATACCGGATTCGTTATCGATTGAAACTCAACTAAAAGGGAAACGTAATCTATGAGACTTGATGAATATGTAGAGTATGACGCGGTTGCATTAGGGGGGCTTGTTAGAGAAAGGGAGGTTAGCGCTTCGGAATTGACCACACTTGCTTGTGCCGCTGCTGACACAGTAAATGGTGAGCTGAACGCCATCGTGGAAATTTTTGAATCAGCGATTTCTGATAGTAATGCATCTCAAGAATCGATATTTTCTGGCGTGCCTTGTTTCAAGAAAGATCTTGGTGCCCTTATTAAAAATTGTGGTTATGAAAGTGGCTCTCGATTAACGTCGGGAATTAAGACGCCGGTGACGGATGACTTTTCGACACGCATGTTAGCTTCGGGCCTACAGATTGTGGGTAGGGCTACGTGCTCTGAATTTGGAGCATCGATAACCACAGAGGGTATTGCCAATGGGGCTACACGAAACCCCTGGGACGTAGAGCGAAGTGCCGGAGGATCAAGTGGAGGTTCATCCGCGCTAGTCGCTGCGGGTGTGGTACCCATTGCACATACCAATGATGGTGGTGGGTCATCTAGAATACCCGCTAGTATATGCGGTAATGTTGGAATGAAAGTATCGCGAGGGATGGTAAGCCAATCACCTAATGCCAATGAGCTGACTTCTCCATTGGTATCGGAACTATGCAACTCACGAACAGTAAGGGATACGGCAGCATTTTTGGATGTTGTTGGAAAACAGAGTGCTGGAGAGGGGATTTATAAAGGAATGAATCGTGATTTTACGTTTCTGGAGCAGCTTAGCCAAGCCCCAAGACAATACAAGGTTGCGTTTAGTGGTGAAGGCTGGGGAGCGAAGCCAATGGATTCCCATGCAAGGAGTGAAGTAGAGAGAGTGGCTTCTCTTTTGTCTGAACTTGGCCATCAAATGGAAGAAGTGACGCCAGAGGTGGTGACTAGCGGCCGCTATTGGCAGCATTTACAAACACTCATTACTTTCTTTACCTATAGTCAGATAGATTTCTGGAGTGATCTGTTACGGGTTGAGCCAGGTGGAGATAACGTAGAGCCCGTGACACTAAAACTATTTGAAGCGGGATCAACGATATCCGCCATTGAACACGCGAAAGCCTGGAGGTATATGAATAAAGTGAGTAGAAGTCTGGGTGCTTTTTTTCAGCAATATGATTTGTTGCTCACACCCACGGTAAATCAAATTACTCCTTTTATTGGTAGTGATTTGGCATTATCAAGTGATCTACCTTTATGTGAGTGGTTTGAGCTATTAAGAGGGTATGTACCACAATCTCCGATTGCGAATGCTACGGGTATTCCCGCGATTTCAGTCCCAGTGGCTTCTTGGGGCAATGGTCTTCCTTTGGGAATGCAGTTTTTTGGTGCGATGGGCGCCGAATCTACATTGCTTGATATCGCGAGGCAATTGGAAGTGGCGACACCGTGGGTTCATCGTCGACCGATTGTGTTTAGTGTTAGTGGAGATTGAACGCGAGAAATCGTAGCGCTATTTTAATGAGTACTGTCCAGTCAGGTCTGTTTGTGTGAAAAATAACGAACCGTTAACGGTTCGTTAGTGCGCAATGCATTAGGATCTCGCCGTTCGATTAATCTTTATTAGGAATGTAGACAAAGGATCTTGTTATCATGATATCAATCAGTAAGCGCTACGCGTTTCTCATTTACACAATACTATTAAGCGTTTTATTAACCGCATGTGGCGGAGCAAAAGAAGGTGCAACCAACGAGTGGGTAATGACCAACACGGAAGCACAATCCCCAGAGAAAACTGTCAGCATACTGAATCGTGCAGAAGAAGTCGTATTTGCCGGTTTACAACAGAATGACCAGGAATTAAAAACACTACTTACAGCGTATGACTTAGACGGAGAAGTGCTTTGGGAAGCCGAGGAGAAGCTGGATTATGGGTATGATGCAATCGCAGAAGCGGCTGCAGGCGGATATGTTGTCGCCGGTGGGCAAGTCTATCTTGAAAATACGAATCCAACGTATCGGAACCCTGGCGTCACGAAATACTCAGAGCTTGGCGTTGAAGAGTGGAGCGTAGCGTTAGCCGATGCTGAATTCTCCATGATCAGCATTGATCTGGATGACAGTGATCAGTCCTATGTGTTAACCCGGAACTGGACAAGCGTTGATGGCATTAGCGCTACGCATTTCGGCCTACATAAGATTGACGTTAACGGGGTAATTGTGTGGAGCAAAGAGTTTAGCGATAAAGGTACGAATCGGGAAATACACCTTGCCGTGGATTCGGTAGGGAATAGTTATGTGGCGTATGAATTGTATTCCGGCCCGGTAGTGAAGCAGTTTGATGCCGATGGTAATCAGCGTTGGGATTACGCAATACCCAGCGATGAAAACCCGTATCGCTTTATTCAAGCGTTACTTATTGATGCCAATGATCGTGCTGTTATACAGACAACAGTAGGTAAGCAGGTCATTCCAAACTTTATTCCACCCCTAGCATCATCGACCTATGCGTTTACACGTAATGGCGCCATTGCGTGGGAATATCACCTCCCGGCCGAGTCTACGGATTACAAATTAAATGTGGAATCCAGCGGAATGACAATCGATGCCGAGGGTAATTATTATCTAGTTCAAACATCAAACCGACAAGATGTTGCAGTGCCATGTCCGTTCTGTGAAATAGTGACAGAAAAATTGTATCTGACCAAGCTATCACCTGAGGGTAATGAGCTATGGCAACAGATATTGACCGTTAACCATCAAGCGGGGACTGACTTTGTTAGTGTTAGCGATGGATTGGTTGCAGTCATTAACGATGAATATATTCGAGCGTTTGATTCAGACAGTGGAGAGCTAATGATTGAGCAGGATAACCAATCAATATTTCGTCACCTGACGGGGGGATTTATCAGTGAAGAAGGTGATTTTTATCTTATTAGTGATGCTGAATGGTACCGATCAGAATACCAGATAGAAAAGTGGGTGCGAGATTCTAAGGTGGCGCCAGGAATCGAATAACATCTCCTTTAACGGGTAAGCCGGGAACGAAGAGGTTTACCCGTTTGTCTTCCATTATAGACATTCATCTTTTGTACATTTATTATTCACTCCCTATAAAACACTATAGATCACTAAACCGTATCACCGGTGAGTGAAAGGTGGGGATGTAATCCGTCAACAATATGAACGTTTTAACCGCATTGAGCGTGTTCTTCAATACATCAATGATAACCTCGCTGAGCCGCTTAGCGTTGAACATATAGCAGAGCAAAGTTGTTGGTCTCGCTGGCAGTTTCAGCGGGTGTTTATCAGTGAAACTGGGTTAAGCGTGGCGCAGTATGTGCGTGAGTTACGGTTAAGCGTCGCGGCAGAGCAGTTGCTAACGACGCAAGCGCGACAACTGGATATAGCCCTTGCCTGTGGCTTTGAGTCAGAAGTGAGTTTTAGCCGTAGCTTTCGTCAGTTTTTTCAATGCACACCCGGTACCTACCGACGCCGGGGCGAGCGAGTTAATTTACGTACTCCCTTAACTCTTGTGGCATCCAAGTACCATCAACCGAATGTGGTGGGGAAGCTGTTACAAATTCGGGTAGAAACTCGGCCTGCCTTTGTGCTGGCAGGTGCAGAAGGAACCATCGATGGGATTCTCGCCGAAGAGCCTAACTTTAGCGACGTAGTACCGAGGCTTTGGGCTGATTTAAAGCAAATAATAGCCAATAATCCACCGAGCTCGGAAGTGCGAATTGGTGCGATAGCGGTAGCAGAAAGCGACCCAACGGGTCTTAGCTTACCTTATTGGGCAGGGTTTGAGGTCACTGATGAGGAAACTCCAACAGAGCTTGCGCTGCTGCAAGTGCCCGCGCAGCAATATGCGGTTATTCCCTACAAAGGTCCGATTACTGAGCTGCATAAAACAGTAGAGTGGTTTATTTTCCATTGGTTACCCGAATCTGAGTACTGCGGTATGGATGGCTATGACCTTGAAATATACGGTCCGGGTTTCAGTGTTATGGATGAAAATGCCTCTATGGAGTATTGGGTACCCGTACGGAGTAAGTGAGGCTTGTCGTAAGAAATATGGATATGCCCCAAATTGTTAAGCCTGGATAGAGTTTAATCTCTATTATGCGAATGAGATTGATTATCATTGGTGTAGCAGGACAATATCTGGGGAAGTAATGTACAAGTCATATCGTTTTAACCGCTCGATGCTTGCGGTTGCAGTATCTATGGTGATAACAACACCTATCGTCGCAGAAAGCCAGCCGGCGCTTTCTACACAGCAAAAACATGAATCAGTTGTGGTTTATGGCAGTACTTATCGTAATACCGCAACCAAATCAGCACTAGAACCCCAAGAAACGCCACAGGGTATTTCTGTCATCGATCAAGAAACGCTGGACATGCGCGGTGCCGATACCATCGGTGAGGCATTACGGTATGTCTCTGGTGTGACGACAGAGTTGCGGGGTGGGGCAGTGACTCGGTTTGACCAATTTACCATTCGTGGTTTCAGAAATGATCAGAATTTTTATGATGGCTTGCAACTTCTCGGTAATGGTTGGAATTTACAACCCCAAATCGATGCGGTTGCAGTAGAGCAGGTCGAAGTATTTAAGGGGCCAACGTCTGTGCTGTACGGAGCGATGCCACCGGGTGGCATGGTGAATTTGATTGCTAAAGCCCCTAGTGTTGAGAGCTATAACAGTATCAATATCAGTGCAGGTAATCAGAATTTGCGTGAGGTCAGTGGGGAATCTCGAGGGCAGATTACCAGCAGTGACTTTTCCTATAGCATAGTAGGATTGGCGCGAAAAAAAGATGCTCAGGCAGTGACATCGGAAGAAGAGCGGTACGTTGTTGCTCCCTCTGTTGATTGGCAGATGTCAGATAATACCGTGTTGAATCTACATGTGTATTACCAGAAAGACCCTTCGGCAGGGATATACAACACAGTGCCGGCGAAAGGTTCGGTAAATTCAAACGTCAACGGTCGTTTATCGACAGACTTTTATGCCGGTGACGCCAATTGGAGTACATTTGAACGAGAATTTTCCCTATATGGTTTTAAAATAAATCATCAATTTAATGAAAATTGGACGTTCTTACACAGTACCCGATATATGGATGCAGACGTATATCAAGAAAACACATACAACGCAGGCCTAGCGGCAGATGAAAGAACGCTAGTGCGTCGGGCCTATCTCACGGACGAAGTGTCTCGGGGTGTGACCGTCGATAATCAGTTATCTGGTCGATTCAGTTGGGGGGCGGTAGAACACAATATTCTGATCGGTGTTGATTACCTTCAACTTACTTCTGGTATTGAATATGAAGATGCCGCGACAGATTCGATCGATTTATTTGATCCCGATAATTATATTATCGATCCAGCTTCATTGGATTTTGCTGCATCTGGATACAGTAGCGAGTTCGATATCGAGAAAGAGCATATCGGGACGTATTTTCAAGATCAGATGTTGATTGGCCAATTAGTATTGATCGCCGGTGGCCGTTACGATGAGTACAAGCAATCAGAGAAGGGCGTCAAATACGGCGCAGAAGTTGATCTAGAAGTAGATCAGTACAATTTCTCTGGCCGTTTAGGCGGACTCTATCAACTGGATAATGGTTTTTCCCCTTTTATTAGCTACGCTGAGAGTTTTGAACCGGAGCCAGAAAGTGATCGTCATGGAAATAGTTTTGATCCTACCACCGCGCATCAGTGGGAAACGGGAGTTAAATACGAATCCCAAAACAATCGGCACAATATAACCGTATCGTTATTCGAGTTGATCAAAGAGAACGACCTTACACGTGACCCCGCCGGTACGCCTTATGACAAGATTCAAACCGGTGAGGTGCGTTCTCGCGGGGTGGAACTTGAAGTGGATACTCAGCCTTTTGATAATCTGACTGTATTGTTTAACTATACACAGATGGATATGGAAGTGACTAAAGATAATAGTGGTCTCGAAGGTAAGACCCCTATCTGGGTTGCAGATCGTACCGCCTCTTTGTGGCTTAATTACGGGCTATCGGAAGGGGCCATGAGAGGGTTCGATGTGGGTTTAGGTGTGCGCTATGTTGGAGAGACTCAACTTGATGCACTCAACACGGATAAGGTACCAGGCTTTAGTTTGGTTGACTTGGCGTTAACTTACGATCTGGGAACCATTAGTGATGCATTGAACGGCATGACGACACGAGTGACCGCAAACAACGTATTTGATGAACGTTATACTTCCTGTTATGACGAGAATAACTGCTGGTTTGGTGCAGAGCGTACCGTTGAAGCTAACATTAATTTCGAATTTTAACGGCGATTCTCCATGTTTATTTTTTTGGGAGCTGCCCTGGCGACGAATGTCGCTGGGGTAAGTATATTGTTTTATTCGTGGAAGCAGCGGCACAAGTCAACGGTCACATTGAATGTAGTGGGCGGGTGTCTTGTGATTATGGCCTGCGTCTTTTGGAGTGAATGGGCTGGCGCTGAATATGGCAGTGTATATTGGTTGATGATCTCACCCTTAATAGCTTGGTTGTGGGTAGTGCAGAATAGACAACGAAAGTTGGCTGTGATCAACGCAAAACCGTATGCCTCCACAAAAATATCCATTCATCAAATATGGCAAGTGATAAGTACGTTGCTGGTGGCGGGTCCAGTAGCATGTATGGCGAGCGGTTCATTGAGTCTTGTTCTGGCTCGTTGTCTGTCAGTCTCAGAAGCCAATCAGTTTGTTCTTGCCGTTTTTCTCTTAATCATTGGTTGGTCTCTGATGAGTTTTTGGGTTGTTGCAACAGCAAGAGTATTACGTGCTCTTGGCGTTTTAATCGGGGTGAGTGTGATTTGCAATGTGTTGCTGTGGTTTTAGGGGTATGAGCTATGAATAGTAAGTCTTCAGCGCTGAGGGTAAAGGCATTGCTCTCTGGTCATTCATGGATGGGGCTGGTTATCGGGGCCTTAATGTATGTTGTGTGTTTGACGGGTTCTCTGGTGGTTTTCTTTGAGGAATTCGAACGCTGGGAGCAGCCGGGTATTCCTGAATATATGGATTATACTCCGCAGCTGATTGAGCACTCTGTTGAGCAATTTCTTTTGCGAGTGACTGAATCGCCAGCATCGTTATATGTGGTTCTACCAACAGTAGCAATGCCTAGAATACATGTGTCAGATGGAGAGTTTGAGTGGTTTGTAAATCCAGACGGTTCGTTAGGTGATATACCACGCAAAGGTTGGACCTATATGTTGCAAGAGCTACATATAGGTCTGCATTTACCACAGACAGTGGGTATTATTCTGGTGGGAATTCTAGGCGTTATGTTGTGCGCTCTTGTGGTGTCAGGTGTGTTCGCGCATCCAAAAATAGTTAAGGATGCTTTTCGACTTCGCCTTGGTGGTTCAAATCATTTAGCACAGGCCGATCTTCATAACCGTCTTAGTGTGTGGGGAGCACCATTCTATCTGATCATTGGTTTTACGGGGGCGTTCATTGGCTTGGTTGGCGTTGTTATTGCTACCGTCGCGGCATTATCATTTGATAATAATAGGGATGATGTTATTGATATAATATACGGCGCTGATCCTGTGATCACACATGCTTCACCACTCCGTAATTATGCGGTAGCGATGCAGGAGCTTAAGAAAGTTGCGCCCACTGCCACTCCGATCTATTGGGTGATCCAGAATATTAATACAGACTCTCAGTTTATCGAAATTGCAGCGACCTTGCCGGGCAGGCTCACGTATTCAGAAATCTACCGTTTTCATGGGAACGGAGAATATATTGGTCATCAGGGTTTAGCGGATGGAGATCTTGGGCGACAGGTAGCATACTCAGTGTATCGATTGCACTTCGGCCATTTTGGTGGTTTTTGGGTAAAAGTGGTTTATGCAGCGTTAGGTATGGCCCTGACGGTAGTGTCTGCAACAGGAATAAATATTTGGTTGGCAAAAAGAACGCGGCGAAGTGTGCTCAATGATCTTTGGGTCGCTATCGTATGGGGGACGCCACTTGCCTTGGCTTTATCTGCGTTGCTGTCTTTGTTGGGGTTAGTATCGAGCCAAGTGTTTTTTACCAGCCTTTTGGGTTGCATTGGGTTATCAGTTTGGTTGAAGGATGAACACAAAAGCAAAGGGCTATTTATAACGTTACTAGCCATCACGTTTCTGGGAGTTGCGATGACGCATATGATGTTGTTTGGCGTTATAGGTGGTAATGTTGCTGCGATTGGACTTAATCTTGTAATGGTTAGTGGGGTGGTGGGTTTAGGGGGGCTCAGGCGAGTGCGCTACAAAGTAGGGTGGAAGTTTGGAGCGTAGCCTGCTGAATTTGAGAGTACTGAAAAGTAAGGTCCGTAACCCACGCAAGGTGCATCATGTATTTCGTGATATCATGCGGGCTGCAAGATATTCACGTGTTTTCATAATCGACCATTTCGCGTCTCAATAATAGTAGGGCCTGCTTTATATGCAGAGAGACGGTCAAAAAACGGTGCAATGTAGGTGTTGATATCTACTTGATAATTGAAGCGAGCATGAACATTTTTTGCGATATTTGAGATTATGAGTATTTCTGAAGAATTGAATGAAATAATGTCTATTCAGTTGGTAAAAACTGATGGCCTACTAGATAAAGTGATTTCATCATTAGATGACCTTCTCGACACACATAGCCCGGACGAGATACTGGCGTCAATGATGGGCCTTAAAGAGCGATATAAGCAGGCGGAATTGAAAGCGAGAAAGAGCATGAGTGGAGGTATGGGTGGAGAGTTTCATATGGCAGCAGCGCTCCGATCTAGCTATCTAAATCAATCCATCAAATACATCGAAAGTGCTAACAAATGCAGGCAGTCGGATTAAATGGTGATGTAATGAAGAGCTTTCTATTGGGTATGATGGAAGGTGCACCTCATAATGTGCATTGGGTCGATGTAGACAATTATCTTACTTAGGCTCATTAAATGTGAAATGATCAATTTATGGGCGACAACCAAAAGGTAAACAGTATGGCCGAGCTATCTCTAAAGTGTCATTGCGGTAAGGTTCAGGGTTGTATTGAAAAAACAACGCCAAAGAGCGGTATTCGAGCCGTGTGTTATTGTGATGACTGCCAAAAATTTGCACATTTTTTAGGTGATGAAAGTGCAGTGCTGAACGAACATGGTGGCACAGAGGTATTTATTACGGCGCCTGCTCTGGTAAAGTTTACTCAGGGTGAAGAGCAGCTACGTTGTATGAGATTGACTCGTAAGGGGTTGTATCGCTGGTATACTGATTGCTGTAAGACGCCAGTCGCTAATGTGGCATCGCCGAAGATCCCGTTTGTATCATTAATTCATTCCATGATAGATGATAATGAAAAGGAGGCTTCTCTTGGTCCCGTAATAGGTCACGTTCAAGTGAAATTCGCAAAAGATACATTGCCGAATGAACTCAAAAATACAGGGACACCTTATCGGTTATTGATGAATAGTGCTTATAAGGTTATGAAGTGGAAAGTGACGGGCTTACAAACACCGTCTCCCTTCTTTGATGCGGGAGGAAGGCCGACGCATAAGCCTTCTATTCTTAAGTCAGATGGATAATCCTCACTAGCCCAAAGCCAGTGAGGATTATAAGATTACGCTTTTTTCGCGAGTGCAATATCGTAACCGAATCGACCTTTGCCGCTTCGAGCGTTGGTTTCACCAGCTTCAGTGAAGGCCACTTCAAACTGTGAGAAGCTAAGAGAAATGGTCTCTCCTGGCTCGCCGTCGCTAGATGCGCCGATAGAGAAGCTGCTGATAAGGGTATCTTCAAGAGTGTAAGTTAAGAATTCTTCCAGCTGATCACCGCCAGTCGTGACAAAGTGAATCAGTACTTTTTTACCTTTAGTGCCAATTGTGGACTCTTGAATTAGCAGTGGCGTTGATTTATCCGTTGCTTTAGTCAGTGTGATCTCACTGATGCTCGGGCGAGAAGCTTCACGGTTGGCCATACGACCAGCTGTCTGAGTAATGGCTCGGCCAACCCCCCAGTTAAAGCTAGTGACGTCAATCATCTTCTCATAGCCAGTAGCGGTTGCGTTTCCTTCGATGCCTTCAAATTCTAAGTATATAGCCATGATCCTGATTTCCTGTGTCGTTCGATTAAGTAGTGTTTTGGATGTTCAAAAATTCGTGTGCTGCTGTATTCCTAAACCGTGATTGAATTATTGCAGGCTATTGCGATTTTGCCACGTTAATTAGTCACCTCGGAAACGGTAAAAATATAGGTTTTCGAATAAAGGGGAAAAGGATGGTTGAAATTGAATCTATAGCGCTGGATGCTGGCTGATATTTGATCTTTTGTAACGTAGGCATACACTGCTGCGAGTATAGTGCTCGGCTGCGAATGCTGATGTCATGGAAACGGGCATGGAAGGGTGGTGCAGGATGGATAGTCAATAAAACAGGGAGGGTATGGTGCTTAAGAATGATCTCACTAGCCCAATGGGGCTAGTGAGATTGTTTAACTTACGCTTTCTTAGCAAGAGCAATGTCATAACCGAACCGGCCTTTGCCGCTTCGTGCGTTAGTTTCACCCGCTTCTGTGAAGGCCACTTCGAATTGTGAGAAGCTAAGCGAAATGGTTTCGCCTGGCTCGCCGTCACTTGATGCGCCGATAGAGAAGCTGCTGATTAATGTGTCTTCTAGAGTATAGGTAAGGAACTCTTCTAACTGATCGCCACCAGTAGTCACAAAGTGAATAAGAACTTTCTTGCCCTTGGTACCCACTGTTGATTCTTGGATAAGCAGTGGTGTGGATTTGTCCGTTGCTTTGGTTAGCGTAATTTCGCTGATGCTTGGACGAGACGCTTCTCGGTTAGCCATGCGGCCAGCAGTTTGTGTAATGGCACGACCAACTCCCCAGTTAAAGCTAGTGACGTCAATCATCTTTTCATAGCCAGTAGCGGTTGCGTTTCCTTCGATGCCTTCAAATTCTAGATAAATTGCCATGGTCTTAAATTCCTGTGTCTTTCGATTTTGGTTTGGGTAGTGGTTAGTTTGTGTGTTGCTGTGTTCCTAAACTGTGATGAAAGTATTGCAGGCTAGCAGTAATTTCGCACGTGAATAAGTCACTTAACGGAGGGCAAAAAATGTGGCTTTTGGAGGCCAACTATGCCTAAGTAGGTTTGGCTCTGGTTGAGCGGAGTGGAATGCTTAGCCTTGGAGGCTACGGATTACGTATAGTGTGTGATGACTAAGTACACCGCAGTGATCACAGTCGATAAGAATAAACCTAATAGGATTAGAGCGCAAAGTAGGATCTGTCCTTTGGTGATCTTGCTTTGAGTTTCCTTTACTTTAGCTTCTGATTGGATGCCGATAAGTGCTGCAAGTACGTTTTGGAGCAGCTGTAACGTAGTTAGCTTCTTTTCCTTGGAGTTCATATTGAGCCTATATGTCCACTATCCAATGCATCTGAATATAGAGAATATCATGTTTTGAGAGGGTAAGGAGTCTTGTGGTACACAGGGCGTGAGGCTATTTTTTCACAGCACCATATACAATGGATAGCAGCTCTTTTGTGTCGATCGGTTTAACGACAAATCCATTCATTCCTGCAGAGATTGCCCTATCTCTGTATTCCTGTAGCGCGTGAGCGCTTAGTGCAAAAATTGGTGTATCTTTATTCTGATTGTTGGATGAACGGATATTCCTTACGGCATCATACCCATCCATGACGGGCATTTCACAGTCCATGAGAATCAGATCGAATGGATTGTTCTCGGCGCTTTGACAGGCTTCTTTTCCGTTATTAGCAATAACGGGGGTGATCCCTGCCTTCTTGAGGATACCCTTTATGACTAATTGGTTGATGGCATTGTCTTCCACCACCAATAGTCGTTTATCTGAAAGGTTGTCATATCTCACCGTTGTTGTTTTTTGGATTTCCAATGGTTTGCACATGATGGTTTTAAGTAAGTGGGTCGTAATGGGTTTTTCAATAAACTGAATGTTGCTGTATTTTTTCAAATTGTTTTCAATAGAAGAGCTTGCATGCCCCATGATGGCAATGGATACTTTTTGCTTGGCAAGTGCAATAAGTCTATTCCCTACGACGGTAGCATCTTCATCTTGCAAGTTTTTTTGATCTATTAAGAAGAGTGTATTTTTACTTGAATCGAAAGGTAATGACTCGGTGTTGGGTGAGCTATCTGTTGGAATATTCCACTGTGATAAGATGCGATGGATAGATGATTTTAGCGCCGCGTCTTGTGTCGTAATATGGATTTGTTCAAACAGCACGGAGTGATCATGTAACGTGTGTTTGAAGCTGTGAGTGCTGTCTGCCTTATTGGTACGAATGGAGAACCAAAATTCCGAACCTTTCCCTTCTACACTGCTGACACCGGTGTCGCCATCCATCAATAGAGAGAGTTTTTTTATGATGGATAGACCCAGTCCTGTACCGCCGTATTGGCGTGTTGTCGTCGAATCTGCTTGACTAAATTGTTGGAATAGATGGTTGATTTGTGTTTGGCTCAAGCCTATCCCCGTGTCTTTAACACTGAAACGTAGCTGTTGATGATGATCATCATCTGTGGTGTTGGTCTTGTCTATTGATAGGTGAAGATTTATTCCGCCTTTATGGGTAAACTTAAACGCATTACTTAGATAATTGAGTAACATTTGTTTTATACGAACAGGGTCACTTACCAGCGAGGTGGGTACGTTATTGTCAATTGATAGGGTTAGGGTTAGCTCTTTTTCTTCCATTCTTGAGGTGAACATAGTGAGCGTGTCGTGAAGTAATTGTTCTACGTCAACATCAATGGACTCGATACTCATTTTACCCGCTTCAATCTTGGAATAATCCAAAATATCGTTAATGATCTGTAGAAGTGATTGGCTCGATGAATCAATAACACCGACATAACGTTGTTGTGTTTCCTCCATGTTGGTATCTTTTAAAAGACTGATCATGCCGAGTATACCTGTCATTGGTGTTCGAATTTCATGGCTCATACTCGCAAGAAACTCACTTTTTGCCTTCTCTCGGCTAATGGCTTTTTCTTCCTTAATCTTACTCTCATAGTTATCTTGCATTAGCTGATAACTTTCTGATTTTATCTGGTTGGTCCTTTCTGCGATGGCGATGGAAAAAAATAATGTGAGCACAGTATTACCGAAAGGAGCACCTATTTCTGTGAGAAGGCTAGGTTGAATGAAACCAATCTTGTTGAGGCCGAACCCGGTAATAAAAATACAGAGCACTCCCCAGCCAGCAATAAAAAGTACGTAGCTCAAATCAATATTGTTTTTCTGGAAGGCCGCAAATACACTGAAGCTACAAAGGCAGCAAATCGTTGTCGTAGCAATGAGTGAGAGTAGGGGGTGACTTATTAGGATAGTGCATCCCAAGATTGCCAGCGATGCGTTTCGAAAAAAACGGAATATCTTGCCAAAGGTTGGCGATATCTTGCCGAATTCTAAAAAATCGTTTGAGACATACACAGCGCCAAGTGCCATTCCTGAGATAAGTATACCGACTATATGTACGTTAATGGCGGAATAATCTGGCCATAGAAATCGCTGGGGAAACCCGAAATAGGTAGACCAAAAAAAAACGCCAGCAAGTTGTACGATACAAAAGGTGAAATAGATTCTCTCAAGGGTAATGAAGAATATACACAGATGGTAAAAAGCGACTGTAAGGAAAATGGTCAAGATGAATATTTGATAGATTATACGGATTTCATTGGATTCCAGAAAAGCAGGTTCTTGCCAAAATATGATAGGGACTTGGATGGCATGTGGCCCACTGACCTTTATATAGAATTCATAGGGTTGGTGGTTGTGTAGCGGTAAGGGAAAAACATGGGTGTTTGATGGATAGTGACGTTCATTGAACGACGTGCGATTCCCCCCCTTAAGGTGGCGGAAAACTTTACCATCTTGTACCAAGAAAAGATCGATGTCGGCGAGTAATACGTAAGCTATTTCTAGCAGCCATTGAGTCTCCCGTAATCGGTGATCCACGGTGGCATTATTGATGACACTGCCTTTTATCCAATAAATGCTGCTGGTGAAACCAAGGTTTGGTATATCACGTGAGGGGGTTAACCATTGTTGGGGTTGGCCGGATATCAGTGTGTCTATTGTCATATCGGCTGTATGAGTTAGGTAATGTATTGAAGGCGGGTGGACTATGGAGGGTGTCTGATCCGAGAGTTCGATAATGGCATTTGTATGTTGGTTCGATTGGGCAGGTGAAGGCCAAAAGCATAACGCTATGTAAATCAGAGAGATAATCTGTATGGCTTTTGAGGTTTGGTGCATCGCAGCGTTTCCAGGTGCTGAGCAAGTACTAAGTCGATACTGAGATCGTTAAGGGTACTTTGGGTCGATTAATTATAGTTGAAAATTACACAATCAGATGGGTAGTCGTTGTGTATACACTACTTAAGGAGGGGCTAAAGTCACCAAAGAAAGGGGTATGCTCTGCGATGTCACAATATAGATACAAAACGACAATAATGTGTCTACGTTTACGCGTGTCTATTTCTATGAAGTGGACTAGTATATATTTAATCGAAAGAGATGGTTGTCGCGATTATGTCGTAATGACCTGTTAGTGTGTTGTCATCAATAAGAATAAGAGTCACCACTATGAAGAGCACAACAACAAAAGCTATTTCAGGTATGGTTCTTTTTGTTTGCCTTACCGGGTTTAAAGCGGACGTTCCTACGCAGTCTGATAAATCTCTGAATGGAATCTTTCAGGATGTTCTCTATTTTTATAACTCTATTCAAGGTGGACAAGTTTATTGGGGCGGTCTCGGTGACGTTAATGATCGTTAATTAAAGTGACTTTCCTGTCAGTGCATCAATCATGACAAGGCCTTTTTCAATAGGCTGAATATCGAGGGTATTGGATTTGTCGCTGACTTGAGTGAGTGACCTAAACATGTAGGTGATTCTTTCAAGGTGAATGGTGATTTCTTCCATCATTAACAGGGTGTCTTCAATTTCCCGCAATGCATGCTCTAACTTTTCTTTTCTAACCAATTCCAGCCAACGTAAGTAACCCTCATCCAAAAGCCCCGCGCCGCGAACAACACCTAGAACATTAATGTATGCTTGCTTTATGGCCTGTAATTTTGCGTGTTCTTTTTCGTTTACGTAAGGTTCAATCATTTGCTCTAAGGTATTGACCCAGCTACTAAGAAAGGCATTTTGGTTAAGAAGCTCGGTAATCACGGGGTCGAGGTCTTCTAATTTTATGTGTGTGTTCGTGCTATCAACCACTGTTCTGAGTGCTTTTATGGTTACTTCATATACGTCATATCGGTGAACGAGTGCATTCACCTGTAGCATAGGGAGGAGATTCGCGAGGGACATTTTGTCTTCTTTTATGTTGACGGCTAACCTTTCAGAAATGAGATCAGACATGCCAACGATTTGCCCTTCTAAACCGAGCTCTTCGTGGAATTTCGATTTTGGATATCCCGTGCCGTCACAGCGCTCATGGTGTTCTAATACGGCTCGAGGAATACGCGGATCAAGATCCTCTATTGATCGTAGAATTTTGCACCCAATGACAGGGTGGGCCTGAGTGTTCTTAGGGATTTTATGTTTATCAATGCCTTCTTCAATCTCATTATCAAGATGCAGGTAGCCAACTTCCATTGATAATGCTGCCAGAAATGTCATTTGTGTATCAGGAATACTCATCCTAGTTTGATGGGCAATGAGCAAGGCAAACCAAGAAGTGAGTAGAGAATGTGAAAATCGGTCCGGTAACTGTAATTCAAGGACGGTAATTTTTTGGCGCAGAAGCGGGATTTCAAAGTACGCCTTGCAGGACATTCTTAGGTACATGTCCAGACCGAGAGTTTCATGTAACGATTCCAACTCAGGGTGTTGTATAAGAGATGTTTGAATAAGTTTAACAATATTCTTGTCTGACAATTCATTCTCTAATGCAACGCTACTATCTATTGGATTGAGCAATTTAAACTGAACGATCTTTTCTTGGGCACTTTTATCAATGACGCTTCCTTTCTTGATAAGCAGGGCGCCTTGATCGTTAACAATATCTTCTGATGCCACCACTGCATTTTGCTCATTAACTTCCGCTAATCGTGTGGTGTATATGTTATCACTGTTTGAGTCCGCTTCTTCTGGTGAGTTCACGGCATACCGTCTGTTAGTGGGATATTCTTGGATTGTAGCTCACAACAGGTAGGTATGCCGAAAAAGCGGGTTAGAGCTCCAAAGCCCCCATCATCGGTTCTGGGTAGCGCTGTCCAAACACCAAGTCTGTCGATATATTTGTGGCAATTTGACTTAGTTCTTCAGTTGTTAGTGTAACTTCCATTGCTTTAGCGTTCTCTTGCACCCTTGTTGGGCTACGTGTACCGGGTATTGATACATAATCAGCACCTTGATGAAGTATCCATGCCAATGCAAGTTGAGCTGTCGTACATTGCTTTTCTAGCGCCATTTCTTTGATACGATCAACCAGTACTAAGTTTTGCTGGAAATTTTCTTCTGAGAATCGAGGGTTTTGTAGTCGCCAATCGCCAGCTTCAAGGTCATCCCGGCTTTTTATCGCGCCGGTAAGGAAGCCTCTACCCAATGGACTGTAGGATACGAACCCTATTCCTAGCTTCTTGCATGCAGGTAAAACGCTTTCTTCAAGATGCTGACTCCACAAAGAGTATTCACTTTGTAAGGCTGATATGGGGTGAACCTTTGATGCCCGCTCTAAGGTGTTGGCACTGGCCTCTGATAAGCCCAAGTAACGGATCTTACCTTGTGTAACAAGTTCAGCCATAGCGCCCACGGTTTCTTCAATGGGCACCGCTGGGTCCATTCGATGTTGATAATACAGGTCAATATGGTCTACCCCAAGACGCTTTAGGCTATCGTCGCAAGCTTGTTGTAGATATTCAGGTCTTCCATCAAAACCATTAAAGTCACCGGAAGTATTGCGTAAAATACCGAATTTAGTTGCTACAATGACCTTGTTTCTCGCGCCTGGATTGTCTTTAAAGTAACGACCCAGCAGTTGCTCATTCGTGTAAGGGCCATAAGCGTCCGAGGTATCCCAGAAAGTCACGCCAGAGTCGATGGCGGCGCTAAGGGTTGCCATTGAGTCTGCATCGTTATGGGCGCCGTAAAAGTCTGACATTCCCATGCAGCCTAGGCCTACGCTGGATACTTCTAAGCCTTCTGTACCAAGTTTACGTGTGTTCATACTATCTCCAAACCAATGTGTATATGTGGATACAGGAGCAGTATGGCCAATAAATGCGTCAATCTTATAGATCAGTCCTCTCTACTTCTTGCCTATTCCTCCAGAGTGGGTGATTCTTTGATAAAGAGGGCGATGAAAGTGGCATACTCTTCTTAACAGAATAATGGACACTGAATAGATCATGGCGTTAGCAAAAATAATCGTGGATAGGATGTTAGAACTGTTGCCCGAAGCCGGTGCAGTGGATACCGGGGTCCCTGGATTGGTTCTGGTGAGATCGGATCAAGTAATGACCGAACGCAAGCCAATTGTGTATGATCCGAGTATTTATATTGTGGCGCAGGGCTGTAAATGCGCACATTTGGGGGATGAGGTATTCACCTATGATGCGTTACATTATCTGGTGTTATCTGTGCCACTTCCATTGGAATGCCAGGTACTCAAAGCCAGTGAGGATGAGCCTTATTTAGCAATCAAAGTGGATATTGATTTGCGACTACTCAATGACCTAATTCATGAATTACCCGCGATGGAAATGTCTCGTGAGGCAGTAGCAAAGGTGGGGCGGGGCATCTATGTCTCGTCGGTGGACGATGATATTCGAAATACCCTAACGCGATTACTGGCTTGTGTGAGCAGTCCAGATAAAGCAAAAGTATTGGGGCCTATGGCGGTAAAGGAATTATTATTTCATGTATTGCTGGGGGAGCAGGGTGATCAACTAAAAGCCTTCGCCTACCGGGATAGACACAATTTTCAGATTGCGGAAGTGTTAAATTATATCCAGCAAAATTATGCAAACGCCTTAGAAGTGGATGGGTTGGCGCAGCTGGCGAATATGAGTCAGTCATCGTTCCATCAATATTTTAAAGCGGTAACTAATGTAACGCCGATTCAATATATTAAAACTATGCGTTTACATGAGGCGAGGCGTAAGATGTTACACGACAATCAATCAGCCAGTGATGCTGCGTTTCAAGTGGGTTATGCGAGCCCTTCGCAATTTAGTCGTGAGTATCGCCGCTTGTTTGGGGCTGCGCCAACAAAAGATATGGAGATGGCCCGTCAGGCGTCGTGATGGGTTTGAGGTTGTTCTGAATGCTAACAGTAGAAACACTAGTGACGTTTGTATTGGCTTCTGCGTTGTTATCTTTTGCACCGGGGCCCGATAACATTTTTGTTCTGATTCAATCAGCCACTCATGGTCGAAAAGCAGGTGCTTTTATTACATTGGGTTTGTGTACGGGGTTGTTGGTGCACACAGCAATGGTTGTGCTTGGTGTCGCGGCGTTGATTCAGGCCAGTGAATTTGCATTTAATGGACTGAAAATAGTGGGGGCCGGTTACCTCTGTTATCTTGCGTGGAGCGCGTATTCTGCAGCTGATTCTGAACTTGACATTAGCGGTGTTCCTCAGTTATCGAATTTAGCACTGTATCGTCGCGGCATCGTAATGAATGTAACGAACCCTAAAGTTGCAATTTTCTTCTTGGCTTTTTTACCCCAGTTCACGAATTCTCAAGAAGGGGATGTATCGTTGCAAATGATGTTGCTTGGATGGGTTTTCATCCTCGTCGCGTTAGTCTGCTTTTTATGTATTGCTTATCTGTCTGGTTTTTTGAATCGTTGGTTTCGAGAATCTGCTGTAGCGCAGCGATATTTACATCGAGCGGTTAGTGTGGTGTTTGTGTGCTTGGCGGTAAAGTTATTGTTTACTGCGGTATGAGCTGATTCCAGCGGATGTACTAAAATGTGGTTTGACTCATCATCTCTAGGGGAAATAATGCCAAATGTCATAAAAAATACCATTACAATCCACAAGACACCTCAGCAGGTATTTGATTATGTTACGCAGCCATGGAAGTGGCACGAATGGCATCCAAATTCTGTTTCTGCGAAGGCTATTGTGGACCGCCTATCAGTCGGTGATGAGTTTGATGAGGTTGTACGGTTAGAACCTTTCTCGCCACTGCCCATAACCTTGATGCGGGAAACCAAATATACCGTTCTGAAGGGTGTAGACGCCGAGTGCTGGGAAGTGAAAGGTGTAATGAAGGACGGTTGGCTTAATCTCTACTACAAATTTAGTCCTGCAGGGAATGGTGGGACGGATTTTGAGCGAACACTCACCTATGATGTGTCTGGCCTTAGCCGTCTGATGCTGCCTCTGTTAAGTTCAAGAATGAAAGCTAACTCAATAGTAGCCCTGAATAACCTCAAGCGATGCCTAGAAGGCTAGTAGAATAGGTTTTGCCAATCATAATCATCAGTTTAATCGATTAGAGCCTATCGAAGGTTTCTCCTAATATGGACTTGTCTTAACCAACAACCCATTTATTAGGAGTTACCACCATGAGTCAATCAATCGTAAATACCATCGTTAAGCCTTTCCAGGCAACAGCCTTTCATAAAGGCGATTTTATTGAAGTATCGGAAGAAGCCATGCAAGGGCAATGGTCAGTGGTGTTCTTCTACCCTGCAGATTTCACCTTTGTATGTCCGACTGAATTGGGGGATATGGCAGATCACCACGAGCAACTTAAGGCGATGAACGTCGAGATTTACTCGGTATCTACGGATACCCACTTCACCCATAAAGCCTGGCATGACAGTTCTGACACTATCGGCAAAATTCAATTCCCGATGATAGGTGATCCCACTGGCAAGATTGCTAGAAACTTTGGTGTGATGATCGAAGAGGAAGGGTTAGCGCTACGAGGCACGTTTGTGATTAACCCTGAAGGTGAAATCAAAGTTGCTGAAGTTAATGATCTAGGTATAGGACGCTCTGCTAAGGATCTTGTTCGCAAGATTCAAGCCGCTCAGTACGTTGCTGAGCACGATGGTGAAGTATGCCCCGCAGCTTGGCAACCAGGTGAGGCAACATTGTCACCGTCTTTAGATCTTGTTGGAAAAATCTAACACGGTTTTACCCTAACATTATCTAAAAAGCGGAGCGCTATCATGTCACATTCAAATTTAGATCTAAACATCGTCAGTCAATTGACTAACTACTTAAACAACTTAACCACACCTGTTGAACTCGCGGTGTTTGTTGACGATAGCGCGAAGTCCGCTGAATTACAGGGGCTGGTAAATCAAATCGCAGAATTGTCTTCATTAATAACTGTAGTGGAGCGTAACCCAGAAAACGAGCGTGTACCATCAATGTTAGTAAGATCGGTGGTAAACAGCACTGAAATTCGTTTTGCTGGTGTACCGATGGGCCATGAGTTTACCTCGCTGGTGTTGGCGTTATTGCACAGCGGTGGGCATCCAATAAAACTGGAGGCTGAGGTTATTGAACAGGTGAAACACTTGCAAGGTGATTTCAACTTTGAGACCTATGTGTCGCTAAGTTGTCAAAACTGCCCAGACGTTGTCCAGGTACTGAATATGATGGCGGCGATTAATCCCCGTGTTAAAAATGTAATGATTGATGGGGCGATACATGTTGAAGAGGCTGAGAGGCGAAACATCTTGGCGGTGCCCACGGTTTACCTAAACGGTGAGCCGTTCACGCAGGGGCGTGTAACGTTAAGCGACATTTTAAATAAAGTGGATACAGCTGGGCAATTGGAACAAGCGGAGGTTATTAATGACAAATCTGTTTTTGACTTCTTAGTGGTTGGAGGTGGGCCGGCTGGTGCCGCTGCAGCGATTTACGGTGCACGTAAAGGAATTTCAACCGGTGTGGTTGCGGATCGTTTTGGCGGACAAGTACAAGATACAATGGCGATAGAAAACTTTATCTCTGTGACAGCCACGGATGGACCTAAACTTGTCGCCAATCTTGAGGCCCATGTTGCTGAGTACAATGTTGATATTATGGACCATCAGAAAGCCAAAAGCATAATGGGTAGCAACCAAGCCGGTGGTCTAATTGAGATTGAATTAGAAAGTGGGGCGACTGTAAAAAGTCGCTCGGTATTACTAGCAACCGGTGCACGTTGGCGAGAGATGAACGTACCAGGTGAGCAAGAATACCGGGGTAAGGGCGTTGCGTACTGTCCGCATTGTGATGGACCTCTGTTCAAGGGGAAGTCAGTGGCTGTGGTTGGAGGAGGAAACTCTGGAATAGAAGCGGCTATTGATTTGGCTGGTATTGTCGAGCATGTGACAGTATTAGAATTTGATAGCAAGCTTCGCGCAGACGCTGTATTGCAAAACAAAGCTAACTCTATGCCCAATATCACTATTATTCTCAACGCGGAAACCACAGAAGTACTCGGCGATGGAGATAAGGTGAGGGGGCTGGATTACCGTTGCCGGGTAAGCGAGGGCATACATCATGTTGTAGTTGCAGGTATTTTTGTACAAATTGGTTTAGTACCCAATACGGACTTTTTAAGAGGTGTATTGGATCTTACCAATCGTGGCGAGATCATTACCGATGAACGGGGCCAAACCTCAATGCCCGGTGTGTTTGCCGCAGGTGATGTTACAGATACACCCTACAAGCAGATTATTATTGCGATGGGAAATGGTGCCAATGCAGCACTCGGTGCATTTGACTACTTGATTAGAGCACCAGAGCAAGTAGTTGACGAGGAAAAAGCGGCGTAGTGTTGGCAGCGTTGTTAACGTACGGTAGCCGTCAGGTGAAACTGGCCTGACGGCTGACGCTAATACGGGGGAAGTAATCGGCGAAAACCATGCCCTAGTACGATCGACAGAAATACCATATTGCGTAGGAAGACAAGTGGACCCGTTATTGAAAAAATCCGCTGAGATGATTCCTCAATGATAGATTGGTGCAGTTGATTGGATAGCGTCGTAATGTACCGATGAGTGATTGGCCAATCTAAAATATCGTCTAACCAACGTTTAGGTATTTCTTCGATATTTCCACGGGCACCGATTATGCCACCCAAGATTGCCGCGGTAGTATCAGTATCCCCACCAAATCGGATAATATTTTCTATGGCTTTAGCATAGTGTTGGTGATGACGAAACCAAAGGTATAACACTGCGGGAATTGTGTGATAACTATAACCTGATACGCCTTTAGGTTGACCAATGGCCTTGAGGAAAGACTCATCGTCACCAATAGTTACGTGGTGTTCGATAATATCCAGTAACCCCTCAAATTCTTTGACGGCATCGCTTGGCTCGTCGACAAGCAATAAACTCAGCTCCTCTCGATATTCGGTAATGCTAATGTTGTTTTGTCGGCTGCTGATAAATGCAGCGAGGGCCACCGCGAGAGCACAGACCTGCGCTTTAGGGTCGGTATGCGTCAGGTACGTTGATTGTTTTAGTACCTGGGCCATCAACGCTTTATTGTTACCCAAGCAAACACCAATAATAGGAGCGCGCATGCAGGGGCCATTGCCTGCGGAATACACGCCGGCGTATTTACGTGGGACTCCTAGCCATAATTTTAGTATAGAACGTCCGGTCGCAAGGCCGATGCCAGCGGGCAACCGGAATAGCCACCAGCGAAGACGCCAAGCCAGATTGGCTTGAAAGGCACTCGGCTTGCCCCAGGTGGCGGCCAGCGATGCTGCTGTCATAACTGCATGTTCTGTATCATCGGAGACCATGCCTTTCCCAAAGATGAGTTGCTGATTCAGCGCGGTTGGCATCATTTTAGAGGTGCGTTGAGTGCTCAGCCCCTCGTAAGGTAGACCGATTGAATCTCCAGCCATGAGGCCGAGCAAGGACCCTTCAATTGAGTGCGCTAATTTGTCCATCGTTACCCACTGTTGTTAACCCGTGATTGACATAGTGTCTATAGACCACTAACATAGTGCCCCATTCACATTATGTCAATCACAGGTTAATAACGGTTTTACTTATGGCCAAAGAGCTCACAGAGAAGCAATTTCTAAAACGTTACGATATTCATGAATTTGATATTCCGCTCACCTCTGTGGATATGGCGATATTTACCATTAGGGGTGGCGAGTTGCAGGTGTTGCTAGTAAAGCGTGCTCAGCATCCATCAAAAGGCTTGTGGGCGCTGCCTGGTGGATTCATTGATTTGAAGAAGGATCGCACATTGAGTGATACCGCTCACCGAAAATTGTTAGAGAAAACAGGAGTAGACACGCCTTATCTAGAGCAGGTAGAGAGCTTTGGTTCTGCTGATCGAGATGCTCGTGGTTGGTCTGTTACCGTGGCTTACTTAGCATTGATTACCTGTGATGACATTGTGTTAGCTGCCGATGAAAGCTCTGAAGAGGTAACTTGGATGTCGGTTGAGAAAGTTGAACAGGAGATGGACTTAGCGTTTGATCATCAGGCTATATTGGATGTTTGCCATGATCGTCTTAAGAATAAAGTTCAATATACGTCCCTACCGATTAATCTTTTACCGACAGAATTTACGCTAACTGAATTACAGAAAACATTTGAGATAATACTCGGCATTCCTGTGGAGAAAAAATCATTTAGACGACGTATCTTAGATGCGGATATACTGGAGGAAACAGGTGGCATGAAAACAGGAAGCAATCGGCCCGCAAAACTCTACAGCACTAAACCGGAAGGTGTGAAGCATTTCTTTAGTCGAAGTATCGAAGGGCCAAGGCGATAATTTGCCAATGTGTTATTGCAAAAATAAATTGACACGAGTATAGTGCGCCGAAATTCAATATCAATTCTTATTAAGGAGGCTCTGCATGATTTTTCGATATCTTACAATGTGTGTATTGAGCCTCGTCAAATTCTGTTCTAGCGACTAGACAGACCTCAGCGTCGCTTTCTTGATGCCTCTATTTCTTATTACGAAAAATCAAATGAGCTCTCCATAGATTAAAAAAATTAACTATGGGAGGTCGGCGTTATGTATAGCCGAAAAATTAAGTATCCACGTACACCTCATCTGCCTTGGTCGCCAGGGTTTACCCATGATGATGTTAGGAACAAAACGGTTAACCAGTTTAATGGTAAACACGTGGTGGTTACAGAAAAAATGGATGGCGAGAATACTACTATGTATGCGAATTGTATTCATGCCAGGTCAGTAGATAGTCGACATCATGCTTCAAGAGACTGGGTAAAAGCGCTTCATGCTAGGGTCGGCCATGGAATTCCAAAGGGCTGGCGTTTGTGTGGGGAAAATGTTTTCGCCAAGCATTCTATTTACTATGAACAGTTGTCCAGTTATTTTTTTATGTTCTCCATGTGGGATGAGGGTAATACCTGTTTGCACTGGGATGAAACTAAAGAATGGGCAGAATTGTTGGGTTTATGCATGCCCAAAGAACTCTATATAGGAAAGTGGGATTCAGAGTGGTTTAAAGATCATGATGTAGATATGGCGGTAAGTGAAGGCTACGTTGTGCGTCTAGTTGATTCGTTTGATTTTGGTATGTTCGATCGTAGTGTAGCCAAGTGGGTGAGGCCGTCCCATGTTAGTACGGATAAACATTGGATGCACGCTGAGGTAGTGCCGAATAAATTATGCCGTAGAGACAAAGGAGAGAATAAATGAAAAAGCAAATGGATGGCTGGTTAGATACGCTAAAGGTTGATGCATGTCCTAATATGGAAGAAATGGTTGGTATGTTAGGCAAACACATCCCCTGGTTATGTCGATTAAAAAACACCGAACAAGATCCAGAATGGCATGGCGAAGGTGATGTGTATATTCATACGGGGATGGTGTTGAACGAACTCTACCAATTATTAGCTGAGCAAAACAATACGGTGCAGGGTGAGCGTCGTCAGGCGCTAATCTTAGGTACGTTGCTGCATGATATAGCTAAACCTTGCTGTACTAAACGTAAAGAAATCAAGGGTATTGAACGGGTTGTGTCTCCAGGTCATGAAGCAAAGGGCCGTTCGTATTTGGCTTATCGGCTTGCGCCGCTTCATTTGTCACAGGAGGTGATTAATATGGTGTTGGGCCTTGTGGGTGAGCATCATATACCAAAGCGACTGGTTATACGGGAATCAGGTATCGAAGGGTATTTGAAACTATCACGTCGGGTGGATTGCGAGCTACTTTACTATCTTGAGATGGCGGATATGTCTGGACGGTACTGTCCTGACAAAAAACAGCAACTTGAGCATCTCGCGCTATTTAAGTTGTTTGCTCAAGAATATGGTACGTGGTATTCAGAAGAGGACCCGAGTGCCACTGCTTATTGTTCTTGGCAGCGTCATCTTATTGCTGAAGTTGGTCATTATGATGCGGATACTCAGGACTTGATTTTCGGCAATGCCATCAGAGATCGAGAGGCAGGGAACATAACAACACCTCATGAAGCGGTAGCAAAGTCCTATGAATACAGGGATGGTTATTCTTGCTTGATGATAATGTGCGGGCCGTCTGGTTCAGGTAAATCCAGCTGGATTCAGCAGTACCTGAAAGACTACTACGTTATCTCCCTGGATGACATTCGACAGGAATTATGCGGAGACCGTGCGAATCAAAAGCATAGGGGCAGGGTATTACAGGAAGCAAAAACACGGCTAAAGCGAGCGCTTGCCTCACATAAGAAAGTAGTTTGGGATGCAACCAACCTACGTCAAGATTTTCGAGACCAACTCTACGAGTTGGGGTATGCCTATGGGGCATTGGTGACTCTCGTGGTGTTTCAACAGAGTGGGGAAGAGTATGCTGAAGGTAATGCTGATCGAGAATATAGCGTGCCCAAGCAGGTATTAGCACGGCAGCTAGAAACGACCGAATGGCCAACGCCGGATGAAGCCCATCGTTTTTGGATTGTGCGTGATCGGCACGTGATATGTCGGATGGGCTCGCTCCTTAGGTTAGCTATCTAGGTCTATTACCTCGGCCCGCTTTAGTATTGAATCAATGTGCTGCAACGTAACTTCCACAGATAGATAGTCCTGGGTAATACGCTGTAGGTTTTTTTCAAAGCCAAGTACTAGAGAGGGAAAACCGTTGGCGAGTCGGAGTTCGTGTAGTCGCTCGCATTGCTCAATACTTTGTTGGAGTTCTTCTTCAATACTGCCAGAACGAATATCCTCGATGAATTTATCAAGGGAGTCGTCGCTAAATAATTTCCCAGCAATGTCTATCAGAACATGTTCCTCTGAAGGGTTTTGCGCGCCTAAGTAATAGCCTTCTTGTATAAGATGAATCATGTTTTTTTCTTGGTGTTGTCGTTTTGCGGCAAGTACCGCGCGACAAGCAAGGTAAGTTGAGCGTTTAGGCTCATTCTTGGTCCAAAAATCATGGTTAAATGTTGTGCCTAGTTCGGCCGTAATCCTACGCCAATAGCTTTCTATTGTTTTTCTTTGTTCAGCAGGCATTAGTTGATCGGTATCAGGTGCTAACCCGCCTGCGATATAAGTGATAGTGAGCGTGGGGTACCTTTCTAGCAGTTTTGCCTGGATTTCATCCCATACTGGGCGAAACCCCCAACACCAGCTACACATAGGATCGTGTAGGTAAAAAAGAGTGGCTTTCATATTTATCATCTCCTCTGGGTTGTTATGGTATCAGTGACTTATTCCATTTCACTAGGCATTTTGGTTGGTGATTGATAATCTGCGTGGTATATCTACATAAAATTTCCCTAATCGGTAATCAAGGTTACTCATGACTCGAAAAATACATGTTATGTCAGGCAGGCTTATCATTGCCTTGTTGTTTACCCTGTCTTGGAACTGTTACGGCCAATGGCATAAACAGGATGCCGGAATCATGGGGACGTCGATCAAAGTAGAGATTTGGCATAGCGATGCTGAGCGAGCTAAGGTTTTGATGAGCTGGGTCTTTGATGAGATGCGCCGAATTGATCGGTTAATGAGTCCTTATAAACCCAAGAGTGAACTAGCGTTAATAAATAGTCAGGCTTCCTTGGGGCCAGTGACAGTATCCCCTGAGTTGTTTCGGCTCTTGCAGATGAGCGTGGCCCATGGTGTTCGAAGCGAGGGGCAGTTTGATATTACATTTGCCAGCATTGGTTATAGGTATGATTATAGGCAATCAATAAAGCCGGAGGAGAGCGAAATTGCGCAGGCGTTACCCGCAATTGATTTTCGTTCTATTAAATTGGAATCAGCAAAAAATACAGTGATGTTTCTACATCCAAATACACGCATTGATCTGGGCGGTATTGCCAAAGGTTACGCCGTTGACCTTGCAGTGGACTATCTTATTAAACAGGGCATACAGCATGGCATAGTAACGGCGGGTGGTGACAGTCGTATTATAGGTGATCGTAAAGGACGGCCTTGGATGTTAGGGGTGAAGTCCCCGCGAGGTGAAGGGCATATTGTTACGTTACCGGTGGAATCATTGGCATTATCTACCTCGGGTGACTACGAACGTTTTTTTGAAGTGGATGGAAAACGCCATCATCACATTATTGATCCTTCTAGCGGTAGGTCAGTTACCGGTGTGCAGAGTGTAACAATTATGGGCCCGACAGCAATGCAAACGGATGCATTATCAACGACAGTATTTGTGATGGGAGTGAAGAAGGGCTTGGCGTATATAGAACAACAGTCAGATTATTCCGCGATCATCATAGATGATCGCGGTAAATTATTCTATTCGAGTGATTTGGTGAATCCGAGGTAAATAATTATAGGTCTATTTCTCGGGTCCAATTGTCAGGAAATTCTAGCGCCATTGGATTGTTAGGATTCCAGGAAACATCGTAGGCGTAGAGCTTGCTATCGGTAATTCTGAAAACAGAGTAGTGACCACGTTCGTCCGAATTGTAATTAAGGTAGTAGGGCGATCCGACGTTAAACACAGGAATACCATTCCAGGTATAAGCACTCGTTGCGTGAGAATGGCCATGTAAATAGGCAATGACGGGGTAATCTTTTATCGCGTCGTATAGAGTGTCTATTTGTTCGTTGTCCCATTCAAAGGTCTCCCAGGGGCCGTAATGAGACATGATAATGACTTTTTTGTTGGTGCCAGCAACGTGTTCTGCTAAATCTTGTTTCAGAAATGTAAGGGCCATACGAGGGTTTCTAACACCAGGAACTTCATGGTTTGGGTCAACGTCTGATGGGGTTAGGTTAAGCTGAACAAAGTGAATGTTATCCCAATCCCAACTATAGTGTCCATTTTTGTCTGGGGCCGTATTGGCGAGGCCCACTCGGTATTGGTTTCTAACGCTGACTGAGTCTGCGACCGGGTGTGCTTGAAGCAAGCGGTATCCGATATTGCTCCACTCGAAGAAGTCATGATTTCCGTAACCTTCAAACATGGGGAATTTGACATCTCGATTTCCACATAGGCCATAGATATCAGTGAAACCTTTGTATTCATTCTCTGATAAGGTTCTGCCATCCCTTCCATTTTGAGTGATGTCGCCATTCATAATAATGCCACGAATGTTGCTGACGGGGGCGTTGATACCAAACGTATCCCAATGAAGTTGAACGTCAGCCTGATTAATAGCAATTTTATGCAGGTCATTTTTGTCTTCTGCGCCACCGCCAAATTGAGAGTCACCAAATGCAATAAAGGTTACATCGGTTTGATCTATACCCAACCAAAAATTATCAACAGGCGGAAGATCGTCACTTGTGCAGTCATCATTCCCGTAGTCTGAGATGCAACCACTTATTGCAATGGTTAACGTAGTGATTAATGCTAAGCGAGTTAGCGTTTGCGGGGCGGAATGTGAATCAGTCATAAAAGAGCCGTTTTTATTGTTTTGAGGTGATGATATACCCCTATATTTCGATAATTTAATGGGTTTAACAACAGTGTTTTAAGGCCATTGCTTACGTAAGCAATATCGTTCAAATATACCTGGATAACACTGCCATTTTATGACAGATAATTCTCTCTATATGAGGAGGGGCTTAGCCCTGTCCATTGTTTAAACGCTCTTCGGAAGGCGGCCGCTTCGCTAAATTGTAAACGTTGCGTAATATCTTCAATCGTTAGCTCACCAATTTCCAGAAAATCACATGCCAGGTTTCGGCGGGCATCTTGTAGTAATTGTGTGTAGGTAACATTGAGTTCTTTTAGGCGGCGTTTTAGCGTGCTTTTGGACGTATTGAAATGATTGGCCAGCTCATCAATATTCGGATATCCATTTGGATGTTGGGAAATGTATTTAGATATATGTGTAAGCAAGCCTTCTTGATTGTTTAGCTCGTCCAGCAGCCCTGAAGACCGCTGGGTAACCTCATGTATGATGGCTGGGTTGGAAAATGAAAGTGGAATATCGAAAAGTTCGGGGGAGCAAGTGATTTGAGTTCGGTGAGAATTAAATTGAACGTTGTTTCCAAGTAGCGCGTAATATTCCTCTGCATATTCCGGTTTGTCAAAGTCGAATTCAAACGTGCAGTCCATCGTTTTTTGTTCGGTAGCGTACAGAAAGCAATGGTAGAGGGTGGAGAAAAGTACTTCTGCAAAAAAGTGCTGGATTTCACCGCCTTCAATCGCTGGGTCGCAGGTCAAGTGGGCAGTTGAAGGGTGTCGAATCACATCAATAACCGTGATCGGCGAGATAAGTTTCTTATAAGTCTGAATAATGTGAAGGGCTTCCCCAACGGTGTTGCAAGCAAGAGAACCTAAGCCTACGGATCCATGGCCACTAAACATCAAGCGTTGGCCAAAGTAGAGGCCTAGCGCCGGTTTATCTAATTGCTTGATGCAGGTTTGTATGAGTGATTTGTATTGATTGTAAGTAATACGTGCAGAAAAGTTGGTTTCTAATTCTTCTCCCAAACCCGAAAGCTGTCGGAGTTCTGCTACATCTAGCCCTAATTCACCTGCATAACTTAGCAAGGCCTTTGGGTGGTTGTGGTACCGAATGATGGTATCTGAGGGTTGAATGATCTTCATAAGAGAACTCTTTGTATTGTTGTTATTTTGTAAAGTACTTTTATTTTTATCAGCGTTTGAGCCGATTTGTCACTCTAATATCCACATGTAGCCGCTAGTGTATTGGTTTTACAGGCGGGTTAATTTTGACCGTCGGTATTATTTGGGCTGATTTGTCATATGTGAGACTAAAGTCCCAATATATAGTTTGTATCAATCTAGTCAAGTGACAAAACTGTTGGCTCGGATGTTTTGAAGCTGACCATAAAAAGTAAACGCAATTGACAGGGCGTTAACCCAACTAAATTCAATGAGTTAGGTGGGATAAGGACAAAATAATAATGAAGAATAATAATTGTCTTAAATTAAGAAACAAATTAATAGCTCATCGGTATTCAGGCTCTAGAGTTAGCCGTGCAGCGTTGGTAGCATGCGTTGGGTTGGCCTCGATTTCGGCCAATCATGCCCAAGCACAGCTCATGCAAAATTTGTCGATAGGTAACCCAAAGGCGCTTGCCCTGGGACATGCGGTTACTGCTGATCCACCGGGCATTGACTCCATTCACTTTAACCCCGCGGGATTGGCAAAGATCCAAGGGAGGCAGCAGCAGACTAAGCTTTTAGCTGCTCATATGTCGATTTCAAGCAAAACAGGCTCCCAGCAGAATACTCAAGCCATTAGGGATGAGTTTGAAGCTTTTAACGATAACCTTCCTGATGATGCCGACCCTGTGGCATTTCCAGAGGACAATCAAGCAAACCTAAGTGCTACGGCTACGCAGCCCGTGTTGATTTTGCCATTTGCGGGTATGACTGAGGTGCCGTTTATCTTGGCACCCTTTGGTGGGATTGCGGTTGAAGACCCTCATCAAGGTTGGACCTTTGGTACTGCAGTTTATACTCCCATGGGGTTTGGGTTTGCAAGAGATAGAGATGAGGACCCAGGCTCTTATCAGGGCTACGAGACGGCTATAACTCGCCTAACCTACTTTTCACCAACTATCGGTATTGAAGTGACAGATACTTTATCCGTCGGTGTGGGTATTAACTTTTCTTGGCAAGGCTTTGGGACAAAAACGAAATTTAGAGCGCCTGATCAGACGATAATTTTTATTAATCGGTCTGAAGCTGCGTTTGCGCCAATCTTAGGTGGGACAGATACTGATGGCGAAGCTCAAGCAGGTATTCTAGGCGCATTTGATAATATCGGCGATCTAGAGATTGTTGCAGAAGATCCACTCTCATTAGGTTTCAACTTAGGGTTGCTTTGGGAGCCGACGCCATGGCTGGCTTTTGGTTTTGTGTATCAGTCTGAGACTAAGGCGGATATGGAAGGTGAGTTTCAAATGACGTATTCGGATGAATTTCTTGGAACAACCATCGGTTTAAAGGATATTTCTACGCTGATTGGCCCGCTAATCGGAGGGGCTGAGTTTAATGCGGAGAGGGTGGAGAAGGGAAAAATTGAAGTAGAGATGATTCAGCCCCAACATGTGGCTATAGGGACATCAATTCAAATACTACCCTCGGTTAAGTTTAATGTAGACGTCAAATGGATTGAATATAGTAAATGGGATAATCTGACCCTCTCATTTGATCAAAACGTGGATTTTCTTAATCTAGCAAGCATTGTGAGTTTTGCTGCCGGTGGTTTTGTAGAAGATAATGCTGACCCCGATGAACTGCGTATTCCTAGGGGATATGAAGATGTAGTTTCTTGGGCATTTGGTGTTGAATATCAGTTTAATGACGCCCTTGTGTTGAGGATGGGTTATGAACCTAGAGGCAGCGCGATTCCGGATGATAAAGTGGATTTCCTCTTCCCTATAGCCGATTCTAACCTCTACTCGTTTGGCTTTGGCTACCAGATCGATGCGGAGTCGCGTATGGATTTCGCTATGGCCTATATGGTGTCAGAGTATGAAGCGGATTTACAGGTGACAGAGACGCTAAACGAAGACGGGAAATATGTGGAAACAGCCACAGGTGAATCTAGTAATGCAAATTCAATCACCCCCGGGGCAGTTGTTTATAACCCTTACGCATATTTACCGATTGAAGGTAAAACCGAAGCTTACCTCTTTACTATCAGTTATGACGAAAAGTTTTAATCCAGTTTCTCGCGTCCCAGAGAGTAACCCTGCCTTGTGCAGGGTTTTTTTTGTCAATTCTATCTCGGCCATATTTACCTTAGGTATTTGTGCCCAGAACAGGTAAAATCCTTTTTTTGAAATCAAATTCGAAAATGGCGTAATGAGATCGCTTGATAGGATTGTATGACTGAGAGTGTGGATTTTGTTGTTGTTGGTGCGGGAATGGCTGGTGCTTCGATTGCCTATGAGTTATCGCAACTTGGGGCAAGTGTTATCGTCCTAGAAGCAGAAGCTCATGCTGCGTATCATACCACTGGCCGCTCAGCAGCCTTTTATATGGTTGGATATGGTAATGATGTTGTTCGTGGCATCACGTTAAGTAGCGAGGCTTTTTATGGCAATCCCCCCGAAGATTTTTGTGAGCACCCCCTGCTTGGCCCTTTAGGCGCAATGTATCTTGCGAAGCCCTTACAGTTACCTCAGCTACAGGACGTTTACCAGCGCGTTAGCCAATGCCTAGACAATGTTGAATTGGTTGATGAAGCTTTTGTCTATGATAAATTACCTGAGTTGAAACCAGGTGTTGCCGCTGGGTTTTGGGAGCCAAATTCTAGAGAGATAGATGTCGCAGCTTTGTTGGGAGGCTATATTAAGCTGGCGACAAGGGCTGGCGTAACGTTTGTCTACAACGCAAGAGTGTCTTCGTTAGAGCGAATAGGTGATTCTTGGATAATTAGCAGTGAAGGCCGAGAGTTTTGTGCTCGAAATATTGTTAATGCCAGTGGTGCTTGGGCGGATAAGTTAGCAAACCTTGCGGGCGCAGTGCCTCTTGGTATGGAGCCTAAGAAGCGCACAGTATGCGTTGCGAAAACACCGGAAGGTGTTGATGTCAGTCGCTGGCCGTTAACGATCGACATTGATGAGACATTCTATTTTAAACCAGAATCAGGCAATATCCTTATTACTCCTGCCGACGAAATCCCATCGGAACCTGTGGACGCGTACGCAGAGGATATTGATGTCGCTCTGGGGATTGCGCGTTTTGAAGAGGCAATGGATGTAAAAATCACTACGGTGAAGAGACAGTGGGCGGGGCTGAGAACATTTGTCGCAGATCGCTCTCCGGTGGTTGGTTATGATAGCCAGGTGGCTGGATTTTTTTGGCTTGCTGGCCAAGGTGGTTACGGTATTCAAATGGCGCCTGCATTGGCGAAATTAGCCGCTGCACTCGCGGTTGGGCGGTCGGTGCCCGATTTTATGGTTAAATTTGGTGTGACGTCAGAAAGCGTTAGCCCTGCACGTTACCAAAACGATTAAGAAGGAGAAGGATATGGCGGGTTCTTTACAGGATCAATTGTTGAAAGCAGGCCTGAGCACTAAACAAAAGGCAAATGATGCTAATTCACAGAAGAAAAAGAAGGTTAAAAAGCAACGCAAGAGTAGTGATGTCGTTGTTGATGAAAATAAAGTGGAAGCAGAGAAAGTTAGAAAGGCAAAGGTTGAGCGCGATCAACAGCTGAATAAGCAAAGGAAGTTGGATGCCGAAGAAAAGGCGGTAGAAGCCCAGATAGCTGATATGGTGGCTCAGTCCAAAGTTGCGAAAGGTAATGGCGATATTGCCTATAATTTTGTGCATGAGAAAAAGGTCAAGAAGCTCTACGTAGTAGAAGATGTATCAAAAGGCCTGTCTAAGGGACAGTTAGCGATCGTGAGTATTAATGATAGCTATGAACTGGTACCTACTGCGGTCGCTGAGAAGATTCGACAGCGAAATGAGAGTTGCATTATTGTGTGTAACCAGAATGAAACGGACATTGACGATGATGATCCGTATGCTGATTTCCAGGTGCCAGACGACCTAATGTGGTAAGTCAGCTGCAACAATACGCATGTTGTAGATAGCACGATAGTTGCGAGATAAACGTAAGCTTCTAAACTGATGAGATGTATATCATCTAGAAGCCTACGTTTATGAAAAAAGTGTTATTGGTTGAAGATAGTTCTGTGGTGATCAAGGTCATTAAGCATCTATCGAAAGATCAGCAAGACCTCGATTTTGATATAGCAAAATCTTTCGCCGAGACCAAGGAGTTCATCGACGCGAATGGTGCTGGGTATTATCGAACGGCTGTTGTCGACCTGAACTTACCGGATGCACCCAATGGTGAGGTTGTCGATTTTATGCTGGGATTGTCGGTCCCAACGATTGTGCTGACGGGCAGTTTTGATGAGCATTTACGGGATCAGATGCTTGAAAAGCCTATTGTGGATTACGTTATCAAGGAGAGTCGTTTTTCTTACGAGTATGTTCTCAAGCTTATTCGTCGATTAGAGTTAAATCGAAGCATCAAAGTGCTCGTTGCCGATGATTCTAGGACTTCTCGGCGTTTTGTCCGAGCGATGCTTGAGGTTCATCAGTACATCGCCCTGGAAGCGGAAAATGGTGAGGAAGCGTTGCAAATGATCAGCCAAGATCCCGCGATCAAAATGGTTATTGTTGACTACAACATGCCAGTAATGAATGGCTTTGAGTTGATCAAAAATGTCCGGCGCGATGTGACTAGAAATAAGACGATACTCATTGGCCTCTCAGCTCATGGTACGAAAGGAATGTCTGCGAAATTCATAAAAAATGGCGCCAATGACTTCTTGGCTAAGCCGTTTAGCCATGAAGAGTTTTATTGTCGCATGATGCACAATATAGAAGCGCTCGAGCAATTGGAATCCATTGAACATGCCGCAAATCATGATTATTTGACGGATATTCCGAATCGACGGTATTTTTACGAGCGCGCTGAGAGAGAGCTAGTGGAAGCCCAAGGGAAAGGGTTGTGTTCTTGTGTCGCATTAATGGATATTGATTATTTTAAAGCAATTAACGACCAATATGGCCATGAAGGCGGGGATATGGCGCTAATTGATATCGCAAAACTACTGCACAAAGCGTTTGGTCGATTTTTCTACGCACGTATGGGCGGCGAAGAATTTGCCGTATTGATGATTGGTTTGCCAATAGAGAAAGCCGAGGTTCTTGCTGAGAACTTCCGTGAGCTGGTTGAAGACAGCATTCTTATGTTGGGGGGAAGCAGTACGTCAGTAACCATGTCTATTGGCCTGGTTTCTGATCAGCAACATACCCTGGACGAATTGGTAAATGAGGCCGACAAATTATTGTACGTCGCAAAAGAACAGGGGAGAAATAGAGTCATCGTAGAGAGCTAGAAAGGTCGTCGGTATGACCTAGTTCACATAGGCATTTTTTATGCCGAGTCAATTGCTGTTAGCCTGGTCAAAACCGGGGATATTTGTAAATGATAGCTTGCTCGTCGCAGGCTGTTCTGGCACATTGAGGGCATGGTTATGATGTGAGCGATCGGCTCTATGGACGGTTGGATAGATGGCTTTAGAAAAAGAAATACAGCAGTGGGAGCAAATGTTTGCAGGTTTTCCCTATAGTGTATATATCGGTGACATGGATACTCGAAGGATCATTGTTTTTCCACAGCAGGCTTCTACTGATAACGCTGTTCTTGGTGATAAGAGTGATGTTACGAGGCTTAGTTTTGAGCAGTGGTATTTAGCTTTTTCAGAGGAAGAACTTGGGCAATTACGTAAAGATATCGTGTGTGTGGTCCGTCGTGAGCAACATTCTGCTTTAGAGCGTGTTTATAGGATGAGCAATGACCAAGGAGATTGGGGTTATTATCATCATTGTATCAAGCCATATACTGGAAAGACGTTCGGTGACATTGAGACCGACAATTGCTTTATTGGTGTCGTGAGAGAAGTTTCTGATGCTTTTAAGCAGGGGTGCCAGTTAAGGGATAGCGAGGAGCGCTATCGATTACTTGCAACCAATTCTAAAGATTTGATTTGGACTACCGACATACATTTCAACTTGACCTATATCAGCCCTTCTGTAACCGAGGTTACGGGACTTAGTTTCGAAGATATGCTGTTTACACAAAAGCCTGCATTCTTTTCCTCGCAGACGAATCAAGATATTCACGAAATTTTTGATATCCATTTTCATCTTAATCACCCACTGGACAGCCCAGTGTGCCCGGTAAAACAGTTTCATGTTCTGGAACGTGAGTTGTTGTGTGCTGATGGTCAAAAAATTGCTGTGGAAATGCAACTTTCTGTACTTTATGACGATATGGGGGATATTCAGGGAACATTAGGGGTTGCTAGAAATATCACGGAACGAAAGGTCATTGAAAGAGAGCAGCGCTTGTTATCTACCGCATTTGAGTCGAGTGGAGAGTCCATTTTTATTACCGATGATAGTGGGATTCTTATAAGGGCTAATCAAGAGTTTTATGCAACGACAGGGTATCTCCCGGAAGAGGTGATGGGACGTTATTGTGGATTTATCTGGCCGCAGCCACAGGACAAATTGTTGTTTCTGGGTGTTAAGAACAGCATAAGTGAAACAAACAGATGGCGAGGCGAATGTGAATACGCAAATGTTAAAGGCGAGTTACGTCCGAGCTTACTCAGTTTTAGTGCGGCGAGAGATGAAAATAGTGATGTCACACATTATGTAGGAATATTTCTTGATATCGCAGACAAGAAATCGGACGAAGAGAAAATTCGGCGTCTCGCTTACTTTGACGCCCTTACCGGGATACCCAATAGAAGTCTGTTTAATGAACGACTTGAAAAAACAATCGCTCAAGCTAGCAGAAATAACACTTCGGCGGCGGTATTGTTTCTCGACCTAGATCGGTTTAAGCCGATTAACGACTCCTTTGGTCATGCAGCGGGGGATCAGTTGCTAACGTCAGTTGCTTCCAGGTTACAAGGGTGCATAAGAGAAGAAGATACGGTTGCACGAATGGGGGGAGACGAATTTGCAATCGTATTATCTTCGTTGCCAAGTGTTGAAGAAGCGGAAGAAATTGTGATTGCTACTGCAAACAGAATTATTTCAAGTTTTGTGCAGCCATTTTTGATAGAGGGTAGGGAGGCTTTCACTTCAGCGAGCTTAGGAGTGGCAGTGTATCCATGTGACGGGGCTTCAAGCGATGAACTCCTTAGAAACGCAGACATGGCGATGTACTCAGCAAAGAAGCTTGGCAAGAATAATTATCAGTTTTACGATCAAGTACTAAATGCACAAGCCGTGGAGCGATTATTTATTGAGAATGCTATGCGGAAGGCATTGGTGAACGATGAGTTCTGCATGTATTTTCAGCCTCAGTATTGGCTCTCTAATGGTGTAATGTCCGGTGTGGAAGCCTTGCTTCGCTGGCATCATCCAAAATTTGGTACATTATCGCCTGCTCAGTTTATTGAGTTAGCTGAAGAAAGTGATCTGATAATACCCATTGGAGAATGGGTGTTTGAAAACGTCTGCAGTAAGATTCAGGAGTGGCGCAATGATGGAGTGCATCTTCCTAGAGTCGCTATCAATGTTTCTGCTGCGCAATTCAAGCGTCGCCGGTTTGCCGAGTGGGCGATGGCGATGATAGATAAGTATCAAGTGCCGGCGGGTATGTTGGAGCTGGAGATCACAGAAACGGTGCTTATGGAAGATATTGAACATACGATAGCGGTACTAAATGAATTTAAGACGGCTGGCTTGCGTATCGCTGTGGATGATTTTGGCACCGGATATTCATCGTTAAGTTACCTGAAGAAGTTCCCGATTGATACTTTAAAAATAGACCGTGATTTTGTTAAGGATATCGATAACGACGAGGGAGGTGTAGAGCTAACGCATGCTGTGATTGCTATAGCTAAAAGCTTGGGGCTAGGGGTGATTGCAGAGGGTGTTGAAACGAGAGAGCAATTAAGTTACTTGGGGAAACACAATTGTGATGAAGCGCAAGGCCATTATCTTAGCCCTGCGCTATCTGAGTTGGATCTGTTGGAGCTTGTAGCTTGCGAGGTAGCGGGATAGAGTTTTTCGAATACCTAAATTGTAGGGTATCGATTTGAGAGTTGGTCGTAGACCTGCTGTTGGAAGTCACTGGCAGTAGGGTCTACTATTTGTATGACTTCAGCGAGGTGTTCATTGTCTTCCTTACCATTCCACACCTTTATGTAGCTACCTTCTTTGTATCCATTATCTTGACGGAAAAAATTAAGTACATTCTTACCTATGTATTGACGATACAATTCATCTTGGTCCATGTCTGCTAGGGACATGAGCTTACAGAACAGGGGAATAGAAAAGTGCTTCGTTCTTAGGGTGTGTTCTGCTAAGGATTCAATAGCTTCTGGAAATGTAGTGCTGGGCTGTTCGAGCGACCACTGTTCGCAAATTTCTTCGGATATCGCCTGGATGTCATTGTTGTTGACAATCAGTATGCTGAGGCCAAAGTGCCAAATATCTACGATCTCAAGTTGTATTTGGGGCAGGTCTGGGGTCTGGGCTTTCCACCATTTCCAACCGTGATGATCCAGCAGTTCAGCACATTCAGTCCAAATCGCCCTATACCACGCATAGTTTTGGCTGCGCCAATCGGCGTGAACTTTTGTGTTCATTTTGTCCTGCAGTGTCAGCATATTGATTAGCTGTTGTTTCATCTTCTTTGGCCCCTAGAAAGTGCATTGGTATTCGGGGCTATTCTTGCATATTTGCAGGAGTAATGTACATCGCGAATGTTGGAGGGAGGGTTAGTCTCCAAAACCAAAAATTGACTTGAAAGAACCGTCAAATAAGCTCTTGCGCTTCTCAACGTCTAGTGGAACTTTGACCTTATCTTTTTCGTTGGGTAGGGCACTAGATGACTCTTCGTCACTTTGATTTGTGGACTGGTCAGGCAAACCGCCTTCCGTACTTTGTGGTAGATCTTCTGGAATCTGGTCGGGCTGGGTTGTGGGTTCTTGGCTTTGTATATAGGCCATATCTTGTAGGCGAGCGATGGAGAAAATTGCATTGGCTTGTAGATTGCGAATATGTTGTTGGTGCTGTGTGATAATGCTTCTCGCGATGGCCTTCAAATATGCCCGTTGGTGTAGGATTCCACGCAACGACTTCGTTTGTAGGTCCGTTAGGCGTCGATCTAGATCAGTGATCCGAACTCTATAGCCGTCAAAGTTGTCTAGTTTGCGTTCCCGTGCAGTGATGACCAATTGAATGCGTTCTTCAAGTAGCGCGAGTTGCCCTTCGATGAATACTTTGTCCTTGGTTCTTTCCCATCTACGCTCTACTGCGCTTTCATTTAGGTCCCATAATAATACGCCCTTTATGACCCTATATCGTTCTCGTTCGGCGTCATAGTCAGGTATGTTCGGCAGCTTCTCTAAATTGGAGCCTAGTGTTTCTAAGCGGTTTAGTAATAACGCTTGAGCGTCGGTAGCGGTGATCGTGATATCATTTTCCGCGATAGCATTGTTCAGGCGTTGAGTGAATTCAACGAGTTTCTCCGTTCCCTCACTCAATAATGTTTGGCCCTTTTGTATACCATCTTTTGCCTTCGGTTGAAGGATGTTTAGGCGCTCAATGTTTGCATCGACCATTTCGTTAAAAATGGGGACTTCTCTTTGCCATTGATTAAGTAGTTGTTTTAATCGCTGTAACTCTCGGTAGTCTCTGAAACTTTCTTGGAAATCATGGCTTGCATAGAATTGGTACAGGTATTCTGATAGTTCGTTTTCTGGCAAGGTAAAGGTTTCAACGTTATCGAGGGGATCTAGCGAAAACGATATAGGTGGCGTTAAGCTATCTATCCAGTCTGTGTCATCGATAGATTGCTGTATTGCGACGAGTTTTTCAAATTCCTTTCCGTAGTGTTCGTTTGCGGCGCGATATCCATCTAGAGCATCCTGTAACGCCCCCGCTTTTTCGTAGACTAGAGGTAGGTTTAGCAACACTTCTTGTACAGCTGGGTCAGAGGAGTTTCTTCTGCTTAGTTCTTGCCATGGTGCTAGGGCGCCAACAGGGTCATCTGCATTAAGGTAGCTCCAGCCGAGCCCCAATAGAGCAGTATTGGATGATGCCCCGTTAAGCTTAATAGATTCGAACGATACCCTAGCCTTGGACCAATCTTCACTTTTTAGATGGTTGGATCCTAGTGCAAGTGCGGCTCTATCTTTTAATGCAGTCGCCACTTTATCTTTACGCTTGGTGCGAGATCTCAATACTTCTAGGTATAGCGCTTTCGCTTTGTCGGGCTGGTCCAAGATCGCATGAGCAGAAGCCAGATTAAATTTGGCGAATTGTGAAAATCCTTTTTGACGCTTGATATTGTCCAGGTGCTTGAGGGCTTTTTCGAGGTCGCCTTTTGCGATCAGACTCTGGGCGAGTAACAGCTCTATATCGTTGGCCAATTTTTGTGGCGGCTGGTCAATTTGAGATTGTAATATCTCGATGGTTTTATCGTAATTGCTGCGCTTGTAGTAGACCTCTGCTAAGTGATACCAAACTTTGTCTCGAATCGTTTTTGCGGTAGCATTTTCCAACAGATTGTTGAAAATGCCTTCGGCTTCTCCAAGCATTCCATAGCCGACATACAATGAACCAAGCAAAACTTGAGTTTGTGCTTCGTGGTGCTTTAGCAGTCCGCGTTTATCCGCGATCATTGCTTTGGATATGGACGTGAAATATTTCTCTTGGTAATAGTCAAAGAGAAACTCCCCGTAAGCTAGATCTTTTACCGGGTGGGGTTTGTCCAAGCGTACAGATTGCGTTGGTTTATCTGTGATCTCAACCTGTAGTTCTTCCGCCACGGCTTGCGGCGCTGTAAATATGCTGCCACACAATAGAATGCTGGTTACAGCAATATGTGATGGCGACAGCATACCTGAGTGTTTTGGGCGATTGCGTATAAAACGTAGAATGTTCATAAGGTTACGGGGGAGAGCCCCAGCTAGTCCCACTCTTTAAGTTGGAAAAGAGGCTGCTTTCGTAAGTCGTCTCCCTTTATTTTTAGTTCTACGTATTTAGTCCCACTCTTTTTCGTGAAGTCGATGCTGACAGCGCGGCGGAAGTCTCGTTTTTCTGGTCCTTGCCCTGTGACAATGGCGACGAGCTCGTGCTCACCAGTGGGTAAGTTTCCGGTGAAAAGGCGTTGTACTGCACCACGATTGAGTGCGGATAGTTCACGGCGAGTGTATAAGTGATTGCTAATGGGGCGGTCATTGATTTTTAGGGAAATACCATCAAGGGAAAAGTAATCGCTAGCGTCGATGGAAACAAATACATTGACCTGAGTGCCGCTTGGAAACAGAAGATCTTCTTCCAAAATAAATAAATCGCGATTGACCGCAAGCACTTCTTGTTTGAGGCTTTGCATCTCAGACTCAAGGCTCTGTCGGGTAGGGGGCTCAAGGTCGCCTTCTTCGGCCTTAATTTTGTTTATTGCTTCTTCATCCGTGGTGCCATAAAGGATTTCGTCTAGATTGATAAAGTCAGCATTTTCATCGTCTTCCTCAACGTTAGCCACAGGTGCTGGTTCGTCCTCTTCTTCTGACATTATCTCTTCAACAGTGAGGTATTCTAAGTCACCTTCGTCTGCGTTGCTCTCAATAATGATGTCTTCAGCAGCCTCTAGGTCGCCTTCTTCTACTGGTTCCGAAGTTTCTGAGTCAATAACCAGTTCTACCGTAGGATCAGGTTTTGTTTCTGTAGGTGCATCAGAAAGGGTAGTGGTTGCTTCCGCAACCTTAATGTCTGCATCTTCGACATATTCAACAACCTCATTGGCAGCCCAACTGCCAAAGCCAATGAAAAGTAGGCCGAATATCCATGCGCGAGGTTGGCGATATTTTTTTGAGGTGTTTGGTGTAAGCTGACTCATAGTTAAACCTTGTTGTGACACCTTATTCGGTGGCTACGTGCAATAATTCTTTTCGGTATCGTTTTTCATCACTAGCGGTAAAATCAACATGGACGAATCGCATAATACCGTCCCTGTCAATTATCACTGTAGTGGGCAGTTCATCGATAAAATAGCGTTCGGCGATATCTTGCTGTTGGTCGAGCAAGATGGTCGCATTAAGCCTCATTTTTCGTGCTGCTTTCACCGTCTTTTTTAGTTTTTCGTCGAGCGAAACTACCCACAACTCCATGCCTTGGTTGGCATGCTTTTTCACGAGTTCATTGAGGAACTGAAGGTGTGGTTGGCATGAACCACACCAGCTGGCCCAAAAACTGAGCACAATAATTTTTCCATATTGCTCTGACAGCTTCTCGTTAGGACCGCTGAGTGATTTGAGCGTAAAGTTCGGCGCTTTATCACCTACGGGTAACGATGAAGCGAACGAGGAGGGCGCACATAGCGCAGCTAAAACAAAGCCAATCACAACAACACCCTTAGGAAGGAAAGTGAACCTCTTACCTAAAGGAGTTGCTTGCTTTGGAATCAGGGTTCCTTTTTCCAACATTAGTGCCTCATCACGAAGGTATAAAATCAATAGGATAGGTGTCATCCCATATCTCAACATCAGCCGCGCCAAAATTGATGCGCTTGACTTTCACTACGATCTTGCGCTCTAGGGTGGAATCCTCAAGTTCGCTTGATAAAACTTCACACTTAGTCACTTTACCAGAAGGTGCTATGACCAAACGAAGCACAAGTGTGCCTTCGAGTCCTGGATCTTCACGAAGTGCACGTCGATAAAGTGAGTAAATTCCGCCTTTGTAGCGATCAAATACTAACTGTATATCTTCAGTTGTACGCCTGGATTTGCCATCTTTTGAACGTCGCTTTTGCTTGGTGATGGCCGGGTTTTCAATATCACTGGACACTTCTGTTGCCGATATACCGGCAAGAGATCCTGCACCGCCCCCACCACTACTTGCTTTCGAGGTTGTTACGCCTCCACTTCCTGAGCCTGCCATGCTGGTTAGCAACTTACGTTCAGTTTTCGCCGCTTGTTTGCCGATAGTTTCTTTCTTTTGCTGCGTTTTGAGTTGTTTGAGCTCGTCTTGGTCACGTAGATCAAATAAATCGTCAAACACCGCTATCGCTGCTTTGGCTTTCTCTTTGGCGGATTTCTTTTTAGGTTTATCTTTTTTCTTCTCTTCTTTCTTTTTCTTTTCCTCTTTAGGTTTTTCTTCTTCTTTTTTCTCTTCTTTCTTTTTCGGTGGAGGAGGAGGTGGTGGCTTTTTCTTTACGAATTTAGCTAGCCTTGGCGGGATAGATTCTGCCTGGTCTCGTTTCTTTTCGGGTACGGGAATGTTTGGCATGATAATGCTAAACAAGAAAAAGAAGGCCATTACGGCAGCAATAATGGATCTAAATCGCTTTTCTTCCTCCGCGCCTCTGTCCCAGGGTAAGGATGATGACGAGTAATATTGCGCGTCTATCATGATGCCTCATCCTCCGGCTTTTTTAGTACAGCCAAAGAAATTTTCGAAAACTCGGCCGCACTACAGGTCATCATGATTTTTCGTAGCAATTTATAGGGGATCGATTTGTCTCCCATAATGGTTACGTCTCTTTCCGCTATTCCAAGCTCATTCACAACAGCCGGCGTTTTACTTGCTTGATACAAAAGCTCTTGTTGTAGCGCTGCAATGGTGTCGCCTGTCGATAGCATTGCGACAGTTGCTCCCACGATTGCTCTACCGTTCACAATAATGCTGTTTTTACTGACCATAATTGTGAGAGTTTCTTTTGGTAGCTTTTCAGCAAGTGAAGTTGGTAATTCGATAACCTTAGCGTTGGGCGGTTGTGCAGTCGTTGATGAATTCACCAACAAAAAGAAAACCAAGATGGTGAAAATATCCATTAGGGATACTAAATTTATTCCGGCGCTACCTTGTCTCTTCTGGCGGCGATCCATTCTGATAGCTCTTGCTGACTTCTTCATGCCTTACCTCCATTGCTGGAAGCGCTAGTAGCAGCGGTATCTGGCGGTGCGTCACCGATAGAAATATCGGGGAATAGCTCCGTTTTAATGCTTTGGCCGTTGATAAGCTGGTTACCGTAGCGAACACTGTCCATGGTTTGCACAAGTACGTTATATGGCGTGTTCTCTTCTAGTAGTAGAGTCACCTCTGTAATTGCGGGAAAGCGGCTCTTGATAGCTTTTAATGTGGTTTTCATGCTGGCGTAATCGTAAGTGCCGTTAGCGCTTCTTACTATCTTAAGTGGGCCAGATTGACGATCAACAATTTCAAGCCGATCGGCATATATCAGTATTTCTAGGATTAAGGGTTTTTTCTTCGAGTTGTCCTGTTGAGCTTGGCTACCGGCAGGTAGGTTTAGCTCAAGCACGGTTACTTGGGAAAAAACCGCGGTAATCAGGAGGAACGGTACAAGCACAACCATTAAGTTCATAAAGGCAGTGATGTTAATTTCAGCGTCCTCTCCACGACTACGTCGCGAATGTCCTCTCATAATTGCTCCTGCTTAACGTTTTAGCCGATGGTTACGCTGATTTATTTTGCTGAGCTTTTGCTTGTTGCTGCGCTTGGCGAAAAACGTTAAGGAATTTTACGGATGCCATTTCCATGCTATCGACCAATTGGTTGGTTTTAGATTGAAGGTAGGCAAAAGTAAGAAGCAGTGGTATTGCAGCCATTAGTCCAAAGGCTGTTGTGTTCATGGCCACGGATATACTGGCGGAGAGTAAATCAGCTTTTTGGGCTGGGTCAGCGCTAGCAACGGCGGTAAAAGCATTAATTAGACCCATAATTGTACCGAGAAGGCCAAGTAGGGTGGCAATATTTGCAAAAGTCGCAATGTAGTGGGTACGACGCTCAAGGCTAGGGATTGCTTCCAGTAGGCCTTCTTCCATTGCCATTTCAATTTCATCAGTGCGAGAGGCGTAAGCGCTGCGGGATAAGCCATACATCAATATCTTAGAAATAGCGCTAGTGGATTTTTTGGACTCTTCCATCGCTGCTTTGAACTTTCCTTGGGAAAGCAAAGGGAATACCTTTTTCCAAATTTTTTGGTTTCTTGTTTGGGTAAGGTTGAGGTAAATAAATCTCTCAAGTGATATAGCGATACCAACCAAGAATACAAAGAAAATGATGTACATGAATGGACCACCTTCAGCAAAGAAACTGACTACAGTGGTCACAAAACTTGTGCTGCTTTCTCCGGCGGTGATGGCAGCTTCAGTAGGTGTTGGCATTATTTTCTCCTGGATTTTCGTAAAATTCGTGGCAGGAACGTGTTCCTGTGCTTACGTTATTGGTTGAAATAGTAGCGTAGATTCGACATCTACATTGGCACTGGTCGTAATATTTGCTCAAAATGTAGTCGAATCTGGCATTTGTTAGTGTGTTTGTTATGGCTTTGCCGTGTTCATATTACGAAGCAGATTAAAATATTCAACCTCTCTGCGCAATACATCCTTATCCAAAGATTTTTGGGTATTTTCAAGAACGGAATTCCCTGGTTCTGGTTGTATTTCCCATGGGTTTCCGGTGAATTCATCATCCTGCCAAGGAACAACGTTCAATACGTTTGGCGCTTCTTTGGTGCCAATAATTGTGGTGCCTTCATCGAGCGCCGACACAAGGGTGCTGAAGCTATAAGAGCAGGCTAGTATGGCTCCCATGGCTATTTTTTTGTATATTTTCATCGCGTTACCATTTAGCAAGTCGCCGAGTGTTATGATTTTGATTTCTTCATTCGCTTAATTCGGCGTTTAATTTCTTTTATCCATCCCTTAACTTTCTTAGCGGGTTTTTCCTGCATGGATTGATAGATAGTAAACTCTTGCAATGCGAGCTCCGGATCGTGCAAATATAGATCAGCGAGAACCGCTAAGTTAAAGTGCGGTGTCGAATAGGCTGCGTCTATGCGGATTGCTGAGAGGTAGGCCTGCTTAGCTTGTTTGAAATTGCCCAGGTCGCGATTTATTGCCCCTAATTCATTGAGTAAGTATGGGTTTTGATATTTCTTAAAGAGTGCATCTTGAAGTAGCGCTTTTGCTTGTTTCAATTTACCTTGTTTTCTAAGAGCAATGCCTTGGTTGACTACCGGGCCTGATAGTAGCGGGTATTGGGCTGAAAGTGACTTAAACCGTGAAATCGCTTCGTCGAGGTCGCCAGATTTCATGAGGGACAGCGCAGCTCTATATTGAGTTTCAGCGGCTTTCGCCTGCTTTTCGTGCTCAGCATTTTTAGCGATGAGCTTTTTGGGTTTTGGAATGACTTTGCTCGGAATCGCTTGAGGCGGAGTCTGGTCTTTAGTCTTCACTGCCGTCAGTGTCGGTTTTTCTACTATTTCTACAGTAAGTTCGTTCTTTGGCTCTTCCCCCTTCGGCTCGTTGGCCTCAGTTTTATCGCCTGTTTTATCTTCATTGCCGAGGTATTTTTTGGATAGAAAGCCAAAAAGGGTGCTGGCATCCGCAGGACTTTCAGATTTAGCACTATCAGATTTTGGTACATCGCGCTTTACACCGTCGCCAACCCATTCTGGTATTGCGTCCTTCTCACCGGAGGTAGTGGCGCAACCGGATATAACAAGTAAGGAAGCGACAAGCAGGGAAGTAAAGGGTTTAGTAGATCGCATTAATAGCTTCCTCCCTAATTTCTTTCTTGGCGAATCGGCCAGGCTGTAATTTCGATAGAGATTCATAGCTCTTCTTAACCCACTCGTCCCATATGCCGTCTTTTGTGCGTTCTGCATTGGCCTTAAATATATCTATGGCTTTATCTTCAATGGGCAGGGCTTGGTCTTCAAGCAGTAGTTCATACTCCTCAAGTGTTTCAGCGTCGAGTCCCTTGGGTCGCTCGCTATGTAGAATGGAGGTGGCGAATAGGCGATATATTTCCCCAATTTGATAGTTGGCAGCTGTAGTGAATTCAAGAATGCCAATGTTTGCAACACGGCCGTAGGCCTTGGTTGCTGCTTTCATTGCTGCCTTTTTCTTTTTGAGGCTGCGTTTTAGCGGTTGTTTAAGGGCTATCCGGTTAAATTTGTTGAAATGTGGCAAGGCAAGTTCTTTAGCTGCATAGGCTGCAAGGTACTGTGTTCTGTCTGTGTTTTCAGTTCCACCATTTTTATAGCCTCGTACTAGCTTGTTTAACCAGAAGCTTCGCTTATATTCATCCCTCTCTCCGCCATATAGTTCGGCCAGTTTAAATTGTGCTTCGGCGCGTTGGGGTAGTGGTTTTTCGAAGGCCCATACATACTTCTTATATAAGCGAATAGACTCTGAAACGTCTTTTCCTTGTTCGACGAGTTGTGCCGCCTGCCAAAGGGCTTCCTGAGCCACTGCTGGGTTGGATTCCATGTTGCTGTTCGCTATTCGTTCAAGCTCTCTAGCAGCTTTAGCCCAGCTGCCGGCTTTTTCATACGCCAAGCTTAATTTAGCGGGCAGGGTTCCAATTAACTTGTGTCGCGGGTAGCTTTTTCTGAAATGCTCTAATACTTCAATTGCTTTGTCCCAATCTTCCAGTTTAAGGAGAATGTTTGCTGCATCGTATTCTGCAGTCGCTCTCACCTTTGCCGTAGGTTCTACTATGGCTACGCGAAGATACCCCGCGGCGGCTTGACGCATTTTCCCCGCTTTCTCTAAGCTTTCGGCTTGCTTATAAATAGAGGTTGCTCGTCTGTCATGGAGATTAGCCGCTTGACGTCGAGTTAAATTACCAAAACCGATCACCTTGGTTAAGGCTTCTTCTGCCTCGGCATAGAGTGCAAGATCGAACTTCCCATTGGCTAAGGTACGCCAAGCCTTTTCCCATAATTTCTTTGGGGGAGGTGGTATAAGCTTTATTAATAGTTCGCTGGTGATAATGGCACCAGGAATATCGTTAAGTGCGAGTTGATCTTCAATGACACCGTCGAGAATTACAGGAGTCTGTTCATGTGCCGGAAACGTTTTCGCAAATTGCAGCGAGCTAGATGTCTTCTTTGCTATCCAGCCGCGCTTAGTCGGGTTGCTATCTTTGAGTGTTTTGATGAGCTCTTGATAGGAGAGGAGGGCGAAATACCCAGCTTTAGATGAATCTTTATTGGATGGGTATTCGTAAGCAGTCCTTTCAAACTCCTCAATGGCAGACTGAAATTCTTTCGCGGAGAATAATGTTTCTGCGAGTAATTTGTTCATTCCCGGCGCAGTTAAGTCGTGAGGGAAAGTCGCGAGATATTCACGATACCATCTGGCAGCAGCCATATAGCTCTTGGTTTTTTTGTCGGCTTGCGCCACTGCATGATAATGATGAGCTAGCTCTACTAGGTGCTGTTTTAATTCTTTAGAGTATTGTTCACGGGCCTCAGGGGATGCCTGTTTCCAATACTTGCTATACAAGCCGTAGTTCTTAACAAAACGCTCTTTGTAAGGTAATACTAGGCTGGGGAAGCCCCCTTTAAGAAACGTCTTGATTACTTTGGATGCCATGGAAGGCGCTAGGGGATGTAATGCATGTACTGTCGCAAATGCCTCGTAGGTATCGGCGGCGTCCCTAAAGCGTTCTTGAAATAGGTAAAGTGATGCTAGCGTATTGTATATCTCAACTTCATAAATTCGTTCGCCCTTATCATCAAAATAGGCTTTAACGCTTTCAGGCCCTTCCAGGTTTGAAAACGCCAATGCTGTCACGCGTAGAGCGTCAGACATTACCTTACGCTGAGTTTTGCTTAACTCTCTTAGTTTCGGTGTGCTATCTACCTCTTTGACAGCAGCAACGATAACCCCGTCAGTCGACGGCGTGCTGTTTTCGACAGTTTGCTCATGAGTTTCAGTGGTTTGAGGTTCCTCTACATTACTTTCTAGTGTTGGTTTTGGAGTAGGTTGATATATATCCATCAATCTTACGAAGTCATGTATAGCGAAATCAAAATCGCTGAGCTTATATTGCGCCCAGCCGTGTTTATACAGCGACTGCTCATAGAACGGGGTGCCTAGTCCTGCCGTTAAAATCGTTTGGTAGGCGTCGGATGCCCCCTCGAAATCGGAGAGTAAGAATAGCTGTTCGCCTCGTCTAAACTGGGCTTCATAAATATATTTACTGTCGGGGTACTTATTAACCAAGATGTCTAGCTGTTCTAGTGAATCTTCGGGGGAGGCGTTGAGGTCGTAGGCTTTCGCTAGAAGATAATAAATTTCTGACAAATCTGTGCCAGGTTCAGCTTTCGCAATGATCTGCTCATAGATAGATATTGCGGTAACGTATGATAAGTTTTCGTCCACAGCGCTAGGGGTTTCAATGCCAGCTTCTTCGGAAAGTGGAGTGGCAAGCGGTAACTGCGATGCAATGGTTGGGTCGACAACATCTTCGTCAGATGATTCTGCAAGAAGCTTTTCTTCCGTACCCACCATGGTCAGGTCTGCCATGCGCTTAAGCACGGCGCGGCGCTCGTGTGGTTTAGAAAATAAAGACAACGCTTGCGTATATGTGTTGATTACTTTGCCGACGGATACTTGTTCTAATGACTGTTGAGTGAGGGTGACATCCACACGCGTAAGATCGCCAAGGGTCTTTCCAGAGGCATGTTTAGGGATCGTGTACTCGGAACGGGGTTCGGAGTGCGAGCAGGCGGCTAATAAGGCGATAAGCATGCTCAGCAAGATTGTTCTTGCTTTAGTTATAAAAATCGTAGAATTGCGGCTCACGGGTTATAAATATCCGTTACTGCTTAAAATTTTAGCGGACATTACAGGCAACAGCATGATTATAATGTCCTTTTCTAGCTAATCTCAAAGACTAGCCCATGGATATCAACAGCAGCAAATAGTTTTTTTTATGATGATGTGTTTTGTTTTTTTCGTTTACTGCCGAATACAGAAGCATAACCGATTATTTGCTAAAATGTACGACTAAACGCCAGATTTTGAAAGGCTTTTTTAAAATTGTGCACCGGTTAAACAATTTACTATGCCTGCAGCGCTAAATAGCCTGTGTTGTGAAGAATTCCTGTGATTCTTTTATTCATTACCTATGATTGAATCTAAGGCTAGTCTAGCGGTATAGAGCACCTATGGAATAGCAACTTACGGGATAATAACGCTGAAGGTATAATGAACAAGGAACTGGAACAATCCATCATACAGCATATCGCCAGCGAGCTTGGTAGTGACTACTTTCGTTCGCGATTAAGAAGGTCGGGCGAGGGCGGTATTAGTGAAACATGGGAGCTATATGGTGTTAACACACCGTCATTGTTTATTAAAATTGGCCGGCAGGGCTTTGAGCAAATGTACGCGAGTGAGTGTGTATGCTTAGAAGAGCTTCAAAGGGCGAAAAAATTCCGTGTCCCTAAGCCGATGTTATGTGGTGTCATTGAGGGCCAGTGTGCTTTTCTTGCTATGGAGTTTATACAGCTAACTTCTCTGCGACGTAGTAGTGAGGTAGCGTTAGGTGAAGCATTGGCAGAAATGCACAGTATAGAATCCGATCGTTTTGGTTTTGCCGAAGATAACTATATTGGCCGTTCAATGCAGCCAAATGGGTGGTCTTTGAATTGGTGGTCTTTCTTTGCAGAAAACAGGCTGCAGCATCAATTGTCTATGGCGATTAACAGTGGTTTACGGTCAGACTTGGTGGAGCCCATCCAGCTAGTCATTCAAAAAGCCCCAGTGTATTTTGTTACTCATAAACCAAAACCAACGTTATTGCATGGGGATTTGTGGTCGGGGAATGTGTCAGCGGATAGCCAAGGCCGGCCTGTTATTTATGATCCAGCGGTTTATTATGGAGATGCAGAGACAGATGTAGCGATGAGCCAGATGTTTGGTGCATTAGGTCAAGCAGTATATGATGCGTATTATGCCAATATTGATGCGCAAGATGGTATTGCGTTGCGACGGCCTGTATACGACCTGTATCATTGGCTAAACCATTTTAACCTGTTTGGCATTTCCTATTTGGGGCAGGTTGAGCGAGTTATCAAACAGCTTTCAGATACCCTTGTTTAAATATTACTCTTCTATTTCGGTGTTTCTACCACATGAAAATTGTTGTTGATGAAAACATGCCTCTTGCAGAGGCATTCTTTAGTGGTTTTGGTTCTGTCGTACGTTTGCCGGGCCGATTGATTACTCAGCAAGATTTGTCGGATGCGGATGCGTTAATGGTTCGTTCAGTCACGACAGTTAATGAAGCATTGCTGGCGAATACGTCCGTGAAGTTTGTCGGAAGCGCGACAATTGGCGTAGACCACATAGATCTTGATTATCTGGATAAAGCCGGAATATCCTGCGCGTCCGCACCGGGTTGTAATGCAGATGCGGTGGTCAACTACGTTATTGCCAGTCTGCTTGAAATCAAAAGCGCGCGCGGTATTGCGCTGGACAAGGCGACAGTTGGTATTGTTGGGCTGGGTAATGTAGGAAGCCGGTTGCAGGCGGCGCTAAAGGACATCGGTATATCGGTGTTAGTTTGTGATCCACCAAAACAATTGTCCTATCAGCGGAGGGGGGATACCTCTCAGGCTGAAACATTTTCTTCTTTGGAGGAGGTGTTGGCTGCAGATATTGTTTCTTTTCATGTACCTAAAGTGACAGAAGGTCCTTTTGCAACCCACCATTTACTTAATTTTGAACGGTTACAATCCCTAAAAAAAGGCGCGTTGATTATCAACACATCAAGAGGCAGTGTTATTGATAATGATGCTTTACGTTCTGTTTTACAGGAAAGGTCAGATTTGTCGGTTGTGCTTGACGTGTGGGCGAATGAGCCCCTACTGGACAGGGAGTTGGCGAGTTTGGTAGATATAGCGACACCCCACATTGCAGGGTATAGTTATGATGGCAAGATAAAAGGTACTCATATGGTGTACCAGGCCTATTGTCGGTTCTTAGGGCAAAAATCTGCTATTGGAATTGGGGATGTTATTGAAGAAGAAATGGAGCAAGGTGTTGATTTTAAAGCCATTGGCGACAGCGGACCATTAACAGCGCTTCGTATAATTCGGGCAATATATCTCATTATGGAAGATGATATGGGGCTTAGAAGCACGCTCAAAAAACCACAAGAGGAAAGGGTAGCTGCGTTCGATCAACTGCGGAAACATTATCGCTTACGAAGAGAGTTTTCGACGGTTATATTGCGCCATGTGGACTGGATGCTTGAATCGATATCGGAGTCAGAGCTCCGATGGTTGAGGGCGGCCGGCTTTTGTTGCTAGAGGTTGTTAGGTCGAACGGGATTTAGACCGCCCTGGCCATTAGCTCTATTGAATGGTGTTTGCTGGAGGGTGTTTTCCAAGCATTGCTAAGTGCATTACATGCTCGTTGAACCATCGCTTCGGTAATAGGGGTTTCATTACCGTTTTCGTCAACAATAGCCGCACCATGAAACTGATCTTCAAGGGGGGCAGCGTTAAGAGAGTCAAAGGAGGCAAGGGTTTTAGTTGATTCTGTCATGGGTCCACCTATTATTGCGCTTCTCAACAACATAGCCTGTAATTGATCTGCGTACTTTATTGCTCTTGCGTTTCTGTTGGATGACAATGCGCCAATCTTTGTTGGGCATACTTTCAGTATAACGAGGCTTAGAAATGAATCCATCCCAATAAAGGATCAGAATGTAATGAATGGTATCGCTTTGATACTATTTGCAAACACCTTGGGGTAAGCCCTTGATCTTATGCCTATTGAGGTCTACTAGTATAATTAGGTGCGGGTACATATGAAGAGATATTTGCGTGTAGGCTTGATTGTAAATCCGCTTGCAGGAATTGGTGGGGCCGTTGGGCTTAAAGGCTCTGATGGTAGCGACATTGTTAGAGAAGCGTTGGCAAGGGGGGCAAAACCCCGTGCTTCGGAAAGAACATTGGCAACGCTTGAGCGGTTGGCCGATATCAGTGATCATCTAGAGTTTTTTTGTTTTCCTGGGGTTATGGGGGAGGATGTCTGTCGTCTGGCAAATATAGAGCCAGTGGTAGTTGGCGAGTTGACAGTTGGTAAGGATGGCTCGGACAGAGGGGCAACGTATACCTCTGCTCATGATACTGAAAGTGCAGCTAAGGCGCTTAGGGATCTTAATGTAGATATCATTGTGTTTGCGGGGGGAGATGGTACTGCGAGAAATATCTATCATGCAATTGGAAGTTCGGTACCTGTGCTTGGTATTCCGGCTGGGGTGAAAATCCATTCTGGTGTTTATGCTGTTAATGGCGACGGTGCAGCCAATATTCTCAAAATGTTGGTAGAGGGAGATATGGTGTCGATAACTGCCGGTGAAGTAAGAGATATTGATGAAGATGCTTTTCGCCGCGGCGTTGTAAAGGCAAAATATTACGGTGAGCTGTTGGTGCCTAATGAGGATCGATATTTACAGCAAGTAAAGTGTGGTGGGAAGCCTGTTGAGGCGCTGGTGTTACAGGATATCGCAGAGCATGTAATTGAAAATATGGAAGATGATATTGCGTATATCTTCGGTCCAGGGTCGACCACAGGTGCAATCGTTGAGCAGTTAGGTCTGAATAATACTCTATTAGGCGTTGATGTCGTTAAGGGTGGAGAATTAATCGCTAGCGATGCGAATGAAAGTGTTCTGATAGAGATAGCCAAGGATAACGATTGCCAGATTGTGATTACGCCGATTGGGGGGCAGGGTCATATAATCGGTAGGGGGAATCATCAGATTGGCCCAGAAGTGATCCGGTTAGTTGGCAAAGAAAAGGTGATTGTGGTTTCTACTCCGTCAAAAATAGAAGAGTTGTGTAACCGACCTTTGCTTGTGGATAGTTATGATAAGCAGCTTAATCTTCTGATGAAGGGGCTTATTACTGTTGTAACCGGTTTTGAGAGCACAATCTTATACCGAGTCGAATAGATTATTGTTTAAGTGAAAAGTAAATGGAAAGAATATTTAGTAGTGTGTGGGATGGAGCAAAAAAAGGTAATGACGCAGTTCGTTTGTTTCATGGTAGGGGGCATTGCTTTCCCGGGTTGGAGTTTGTAGCTGTCGATTGGTTTTCGCCATTACTCTTAGTCAGTTTTTTTAAGGAGCCTGATGCAGTTTGGTTAGAGAAGTTTGTTGCGGGGCTTTCCCAATTTGCACAGAGCGACGATATAAAAAATATTGTTTTACAATACCGTTATTTGCCTGGTGCACCGAGCGAAAGTATTCAGGGAGTGCTCGATGCTGAAGTAGATGCTGTTGAGGATGGGCTTCGATTTCGTTTGAATGTTCAAAAAAATCAAAACACTGGTTTTTTTCTGGACATGAAGAATTGCAGGGATATATTGCGTGTAAATGCAGATGGAAAGACTGTGCTCAATCTATTTTCTTATACTTGTGCTTTCTCTGTCGTTGCTGCAAATTCGGGTGCAAAGTTAGTGGTTAATATGGATATGTCCAAGGGGGCATTGAAAACGGGTAAGCTAAACCACTCTATCAACGATATAGACACCCGCGACGTCTTTTTTTTCGCGCACGATATTTTTAGATCGTGGGGTAAAATTCGTAAATATGGCCCATACGATTATGTAGTCGTTGACCCGCCCAGTTTTCAGCGTGGGAGTTTCGATGCAAGAAAAGACTATGTAAAAATCGTTAGGAAATTACCTGAATTGCTTGCGGATAATGGGCAAGTTATTGCTTGTCTGAATTCACCTGAATTGGGCTTTGATTTTTTACGAGAACTTTTTGATGATGTTGGCGGATTTCAAGAGTTGGAAGTTGTTGCAACGCCAGAATCTTTTCCTGAAGTAGATGTCGAAAAGGGATTGAAAACGTTACTTTTCAAAAAAATAGCGCATGGTGCTGGCTAGCTGCTCGGATGACTCCGATTTTATCGCGTCGCGTAATTGCTCTATGCGGGTGTCTATCTTGGTGATTTCTGTTGGCTTTTTTGTCGATGCGGGGTAATCGCTTGTAGAGAGTAATATTAATGCTCTTGAAGTGAGCGTTGCTTGATTTATGGCTTCTTGTCGAGAGGTGCTTTGGAAGCGAATGTAGTTCTCTTCCGATAACCACAATATAGCGGCAAAACAGCTTTCGTGGCGTTTGCTGTGTAAGCCGAATTCGTCCGTGTGATCTGCTCCGATTAAGTCTTCTACATATACGTCACTTCTTCGTGGGAAGTGACGGTGGAGTTGAATCAGTACTTTTGCTGTGTCTTTATAAAAGTCGAGAATGTTTAAATCAGCCATCTGTGTATCATGACCGCCTTTTTTCTAGGAATAATGAAAGTTTATTGATCGCAGCACGCAATTCATCTTCCATCGGAAGAAATACAATTCTGAAGTGGTCATGAGCTGGCCAATTAAATGCGGTACCTTGAACTAATAGGACTTTTTGTTCTATTAGAAATTCAAGTACCCATTGTTCGTCGTCATGTATGTTGTAGGTGTTTGGGTCTAGGCGAATAAACATATACATCGCGGCTTTGGGCTTTACACAGCTAACACCGGGAATGGCGTTTAGCAATTGGTGTGCAAGCTCTCTTTGTTTGTGCAATCGGCCTGACGGAGCGGTAAGTTCGTTAATGCTTTGGTAGCCACCAAGTGCCGTCTGAATAGCGTGTTGACTGGGTACGTTTGAGCAAAGGCGCATTGACGCCAGCATCTCTAAGCCTTCAATATAATTTTTAGCGGCAGTAATGTTTCCACTAACGATCATCCAGCCCGATCGGTAGCCAGCGACGCGATAGGTTTTCGATAACCCATTAAAGGTTAAGAACACTAAATCATTAGCCAATGATGCGGTGGCGGTATGCTGTTCTTCGTCGTAGAGAATTTTATCGTAAATTTCATCTGAGAAGACAATTAGCTCGTGTTCGCGTGCAATATCAATAAGCTGCTCAAGAATGTGTGGAGGGTAAAGAGCGCCAGTTGGGTTGTTTGGGTTGATAATAACAATGGCTCGAGTATTTTTTGTGATTTTTGCTCGAATGTCCTCGATGTCGGGGTACCATTCATTTTGTTCATCACACAGGTAGTGAACGGGGGTGCCTCCCGCTAGGCTCACCGCTGCGGTCCAAAGCGGATAATCAGGAGCCGGTATTAGCACTTCATCATCATTATTAAGTAGGGCTTGCATCGACATGACAATAAGTTCGCTTACACCATTGCCTATAAATATTTCTTCAATGGAAACATTCTCAATACCTTTTTGTTGCGTGTAGTGCATGATGGCTTTGCGGGCACTGAAGAGGCCTTTTGAATCACAGTAGCCAGAGGCATTGGGAAGATTGTATCGAACATCGTGTACTATTTCATCGGGAGCAGCGAGACCAAAGGGGGCGGGATTACCGATGTTCAACTTTAGTACGTGCTGCCCGTCAGCTTCAAGGCGTTTGGCGTGTTCTAGCACAGGCCCTCGTATGTCGTAGCAGACATCGTCAAGCTTAGTTGATTTCTGTATTCCCTTCATTTTATTCCCGTTACTGGTGGTATTCGTATAAGTGCGAAGGTTGTCGTCGCGTCGAGCGAGTGTAACAAGAAAATGTAAAAAGCGGTGAGAGATAACGTACTTTACACCGAAATACATCTAGATTAGAGGCAGGAATACCGGAGAATATGCAAGGCCGGGCTGCTGTCATGCTAGGTAGTAAAAAGAGTTAGCATCCAATCATGATGCTTGTTTACGGTCTATTGCTGGAAATCATGGTCGGATGGGCCGTTTGCTTGTTGATCAGAAAACGTTCGGCAGGCTGGAGTGCCAATGATTTTAACGTCCAGAGCTATATGTCCGCATATTACCAACATAGTTATCCACAGAAAGTGTGGGTAACTATGCTTTGTGCAGAGTAACGTTAGTGAAATTATATTGTGCACAATATAATTTTGTACGATATAATTCTGGAACCGTTTAAATATACACAATGTTAGGGGATTTGATTATGGCTTCATCCGTCTATGACTTTTCAGCGATAAATCTTAAGGGGCAATCAGTTGAATTGTCAGAATATAAGGACAAAGTTCTGCTAATAGTGAATACCGCAAGCAAGTGTGGGTTGACCCCGCAATACGAGGGCTTAGAAAAACTATACAAAGAAAAGCAGAGCAAGGGCCTGGAAGTGCTTGGTTTTCCTTGCAATCAGTTTGCCGGCCAAGAACCGGGGGAGAGTGCTGATATAGGTGAATTCTGCCAACTTAATTACGGCGTGAGCTTTCCTATGTTTGAAAAGGTGAAGGTTAATGGTGATGATGCCCATGGGTTGTTCAAGTACTTGAGAAAAGAAGCTAAAGGTGTGCTGGGCTCCGAGAAAATCAAATGGAATTTCACCAAGTTTCTTGTTAGTAAAGACGGCAAGGTCCTAAAACGCTATGCGCCTACAGATAAGCCAGAGAAAATCGCAAAAGATATTGAAAAGATATTGGCTTAACCCGGCTTCATATTATGGATACTGATGACACGCTGCTATTAGATAATCAGCTTTGTTTTGCTCTGTATGGCTTGTCACGTAAAATGACGAGTTTATATAGGCCGCTGCTTAAGCCGTTGGGGCTGACCTATCCGCAATACCTGGTGATGTTGGTCATGTGGGAAGAGCAGGTTGGTACGTCCGAAAGTACTCTTCTGGGTGTGTCAGTTCAGTTTTTGGGAGACAGGTTGCTACTGGATACAGGCACGTTAACGCCGCTATTAAAGCGACTGGAAAAGCAGGGGTTGTTAACTCGATCAAGGGATAGTAGTGATGAAAGAAGGTTATGCGTCAGATTAACCGATGCTGGCCTTGATCTAAGGGAGAGGGCGCAAGCGGTGCCAGTGTCGATGTTGTGTAAAAGCCCGGTGGCCCCAGGCGATTTGCTCGTGCTGCAAGCTGAATTGATGGGCTTGCTTAAGAAATTCAAATAAGCAATGCTGGGGTGGTTGTTGTGTAGCAGTGAGCCTAAAAATACTTCTTTTTCCAAGAGTCATCTTCATCGCTAAGGTTTTTAATCCCCTTGGATAGCTCGTCACCCTTGGCTTCTTCTTCCTCTTCGTCGGCACCTGTGAGCGACTTGAGGATTTCTTTTAGCTGGCTAATTTTTTCGGTGTGCTTGTTATTTTGATTGTGCTTCGAGAGTTCTGTAATGGCCTTTTGGTATTGGTGGGTGGCTAATTTGGTTTTGTTATCCCTTCGGGATTGGTCGGCTATTTGTATGCTGTAATTGATATTTGCTTCGATATATAGCTGGTGAATGTTAGCGAGATATTTCTTTGCGCTACTGACGGGAAGGGCTTTGCTGGCAGCTAAGGATTCTAATATTTTGGAAAGGTCTTGGAGTAGGTTTTTTGTCTCCTTGGCCTCCTCTGGCGATTTCAGTTGTGGTATTGGGGGTTTCGCGCTTGAAGACTGGGTCTCACTTATTTGAGCGGTTAGGCTGTCGAGGTTGCGTTTGAATTTTTCATTGCTAGGTGCTAGCTCTGTGAGCTTTTCCATTCGCATTTTGACTTGAGTGAGCAGGAGCAGTCGTACATCTTTCTCTACGTATGCATCTGGTAGCATATCCAGGAGTCGTTGCAGCCGATGGGCTCGCTCGCTCAAACTGGCAACAAGAAGTGCTTTTTGCGCACGTTCCTTTTCTTTGTTATGCCCATACCAAATCAACCCCAGTACCACGCCGATACCAAGTACGCTGATCATGGCGATTAATTCTGTAGGCATTCAATTATCCTCAATCGGCTGTTTGTATACATTCTGTGCGTCTTGTGGGCACCCTATATGCATAAGTGTAGACCCTTATGGGTATTGTGCAGAAGGGTAGCGAGAGAAAGGTGTTGTATTTTAATCACTTGAGCGTTAAAGGTGAAATCAGTGGTTGGCGGCATCCGGTGATCTTCACTTTTTCCTTTTGGAAGTAGTGAAGAGTCTTTTCTATCTTGTTGTTATTTAAAAAGAAATGCATTAATTTTGGAATCAATGGTTGACAGGTGAGGGGGGCATCAATACAATGCGCGCTCCTTAGTTAGATGATGTCCTTCAGGGCATAGCGGGAATAGCGTCCCCTTCGTCTAGTGGCCTAGGACACTGCCCTTTCACGGCAGTAACAGGGGTTCGAGTCCCCTAGGGGACGCCACTTTTTTTTCCGACCAAACTCCTTTTCAACTAAACAATCCATATAATGGTTATTCTCTCAGTTTAGTTGTGCGCGTCATATGAAATTTACCGCTCCTATTATTTCAATACTTCTTGTTTTGCTACCTTCATTTTTGTCGGCTAAAACGGAAATTAGTTTTTCATCGCAGTATTATTCGTTTCAAGCCCATGACAAAGCAAGTATTTGGAAAGGAATTGCAGCGAAATCTCCAAAAGTTTCTCAAAAGGACCATGTGCGCCACCAGGTGATTGTTGGATTGACAGAGTGGGACTTGCGGCAGCATTATCGTTTTCGTGGGTCACTCAACCGGTGTGAGCTTGTTGGTGCGACAACTCAGCTCAATGTTTCCATTCACCTGCCTTATTGGGAGGATAAATGGAAGGCCCCTGGCTACCTTCAAAAATCTTGGGATCAGTATGTGAGGATGGTTTCGGATCATGAGGGTATCCATAAGGCTTACGCAATCAGAACTGCCGAGCGTATCGATAAAGAGGTTTCCGAGCTTGTACATGAAAAAGATTGTGAGCAGCTCAAAGCATATATTGATGAAATAGTGCAAAAACATATGCAACAAAATCGACTGGATAATCGCTGGTTTGATGCGAAAGAAAAGATCTACCAAAAACATGCGGCCTGGTTCTAGTCTGAGTGTTTTTTGTCCTAAGAGTATTTAGAATATAAAGCGTTATGACGTTCGGATGTTTTTCAGATTGCGTTGATAAAAATAAATTTTAGCCGTTGATTTCTGTATACCCCGCGTACTTTCTGGGGTGACCATTTGGTATATAAAATTAGTTAGTTTTTGCGTTGTAATCAGGCCATTTTTTTAAAATTTCTTTTTGACATTTTTTCATCTTCAACCACAATATGTGGGTATCGAGCTGGGGGATGGAACCATATATGGGGTGTTTGGTTCCGTAGGGTTGCTTTGTTAATTTGCTTTAAGACTGCGTGAATAGCGGTCTTAAACGTTAACGGTCACGCATGTTGTCCCTCCTTTGTACGCTCTAATCCCAACCAATACAGTTAAAGGATTTCGAACCGCGCCATGACCACAAAAACTGCAAAAATCATTACGGACAAAGAACGAACAGACATTCCGTTACAGCCAACCTCTTATGATATCTGGGAACAGAAATATTGCTTACGTAAAGGCGATGGTTCTGCGGTTGACGTAGATATTGATGCGACATTCTCGCGGGTGGCAAAAGCACTTGCTGATGTTGAGCTGACGCCAAAGAAGCGTAAAGAGTGGGAAGAGAAGTTTGCTTGGGCATTAAAGAGTGGGGCAATACCGGCTGGTCGAATATTATCCAACGCAGGGGCGGCAGCATTTAAGTCGGATACATCGACTATAAATTGCACAGTATCAGGTACCGTAAAAGATAGTATGTCAGGTATCCTTGAAAAGAACTATGAAGCTGGCCTAACGCTTAAGGCAGGCTGTGGTATTGGTTACGAGTTTTCGTCGCTGCGCCCTAAAGGTGCTCACGTGTCAGGTGCCGGTGCTAAGACCTCAGGTCCATTATCTTTTATGGATATTTTTGATAAGACGTGCTTTACCGTATCTTCTGCGGGCGGGCGGCGTGGTGCGCAGATGGCGACGTTTGATGTGCAGCATCCCGATGTTATGGAGTTTATTAAAGCGAAGCGTGAAGATGGTATGCTGCGCCAATTTAATTTGTCGCTCCTAATCAGTGAAGAATTTATCCAGGCTGTGTTGCATGATGCGCCTTGGAAGCTTGTCTTTCCGATAAAGAAAGATAGCGAAGAGCATGCAGTGATGGATCTAAATGATCCTAAGACAGTGTTGTGGCGTGAGTGGCCAAGCGAAGACGGCTACATACAGAATGCCGAAGGCAACGTAGCTTGTAAGATCTATAAGGAAGTGCCAGCACGTCGAATTTGGGACACGATTATGTCCTCGACTTATGATTTTGCAGAGCCCGGGTTTATTCTTATTGATAAAGTCAATGAAATGAACAATAACTGGTTTTGTGAGTCTATCCGAGCCACTAACCCTTGTGGCGAGCAGCCATTGCCGCCATACGGCAGTTGTCTTCTGGGTTCTGTGAACTTGACGCGCTTTGTGGATAATGCGTTCACTCCTGATGCGAAATTTGACTGGGATCAATACAACAAAGTCGTTAGCGTATTCACGCGTATGCTTGACAACGTGGTTGAGCAGAATGGGTTGCCGTTACCGCAGCAGCGCGAAGAAATTACCCGTAAGCGACGTCACGGTATGGGGTTTTTAGGTTTGGGGTCAACCCTTGCGATGTTGCGAATGAGCTACGGTAGCGAGGAGTCTGTTGAGTTTACCGAGCGCGTTGCAAAAGAGTTAGCGATAACGGGTTGGAAAGCAGGTCTAGATCTAGCAAAAGAGAAAGGTGCTGCGCCAATTATGCTTGAGGAATTTGTTGTGACTCGAGCAATGCTTACTAAGCGACCTGAAATGGTCGCTGATGGCATTAAAGAAGGTGACCAAGTTACTGGGCGTGTGTTACACAAATATAGCCGATATATGCAGCGTATAGCTCAATCCGCTCCGGAGTTGGTGGAACAGATTGCAGAGCATGGCGCACGATTTACTCATCACTCGTCTATTGCGCCTACAGGGACAATATCTCTTTCAATGGCGAATAATGCCAGTAATGGTATTGAGCCAAGCTTCGCTCATCACTATTTCCGAAATGTGATTCGTGAAGGTAAAAAGAGCAAAGAGAAAGTTGATGTTTTCTCTTACGAGTTGTTGGCTTATCGTGAGCTTGTTAATAAGAAGGCGATGCCGCTTGGTGAGGACCCTTCCACTGCGTTGCCGGAATACTTCACTACGACAGACGATGTAACGCCAGAGCAACATGTCGATATACAGGCAGCGGCTCAAAAGTGGGTTGATTCTTCGATATCGAAGACGATTAATGTAGCAACAGATATAGATTATGACTCGTTTAAAGATATCTATCTTTACGCTTATCGGAAGGGTCTGAAAGGGTGTACGACCTTCCGATTCAATCCTGAAGTCTTTCAGGGTGTGTTGGTCAGAGAGTCCGATATTGCCAATACGACCTATAAATTTACCTTAGAAGATGGGACAGTTGTTGAAGCCAGAGGTGATGAAGAGATCCTATATGATGGGGAAACTCACACGGCAGCTAACCTTTATGACGCCCTTAAAGAAGGCTATTACGGAAAGCTATAAGCTCAATAACTACGGAATTTGCCAGGATTTGCTATTATGACTAAAGAGATAAAACAGAAGATAGTGGGCTACGAAGTTGTTAAGCCCGAAGACGAGGCTGCAGCGGCGAAAGTTGAAGTTTCTCAAGAGGTTGCTGCTCCCAAGGATAATGTGGTGCAAATGCATGAGAAAGTAGAGCGTCCAGAGCGGTTGGTGGGCTCTACCTACAAGATCAAGACACCTTTGTCGGAACATGCGCTCTATATCACGATCAATGATATTATTTTGAACGAAGATACTGAGCACGAAATGCGCCGTCCATTTGAGGTGTTTATTAACTCTAAGAATATGGAGCACTTTCAATGGGTGCTGGCATTGACTCGAGTTATCTCTGCCGTATTTCGCAAGGGAGGGGATTCTACTTTCTTGGTTGAGGAATTGAAGGCGGTATTTGATCCGCGTGGAGGTTACTTTAAGAAAGGTGGTAAATTTATGCCTTCGTTGGTCGCGGAGATTGGTAGTGCCATTGAAGATCATATGAAGTATATCGGTATGATCAAAAGTGAAGAAGACCACCACCAAAAAGCGTTTATTGAGGCTAAGAAAAAAGAACTTGCTGGGGCGTCGGCCGGAGACGCTGATGTGGATGCCTCTTACCCAGACAGTGCTAGTTTGTGTACCAAATGTAGTACCAAAGCATTGGTGTTTACAGATGGTTGTATGACTTGTCTAAGTTGTGGTGATTCTAAGTGTGGCTAGAGTTTTAAAAAACGGAGCTGATTCAGCTCCGTTTTTTTGTCTAAAAGACCAGTCCCGCTGTAAGGATTAGACTGTTTCCATCTTTACCGTGCGCGAACTCTAGTCGTGCAGGTATGTCCCCTACGTATGCTCTCAAGCCTGTGCCGATAGAATAGTTGCTGTTTTCCAGCAGATCTCCAAAATCATCTGCTATTTGCGCTTCTTCGACGAACGCTATCCATTGTAAGTTGGCGCTCTTCGTAAATTGCATTTCTTGAGGGAGCTTCCATTGAAACTCTGCACCTTCCACCAAGCTATTGCTTCCACGGAAAAATGATTCTTGGTAGCTTCTGAGTCCTTGGCTTCCTCCAACTGCTTTTGCGGTACCTTCTCGGTTAGAAGTAGCAATATAGGTTGCAAGGTCTGCTTCTAGCTGAAAGCAGTCATTTTGCCTTTGTACACTTGATTGCTCGTCGCAGCGGGCATCCAAAGCTGCGATAACTTCTTCTTCGGTATCGTATTGATCCTCTTTTGAAAGAACAAACGCATGACTTCCGTTTGCATAGAGGCTGAGTAACGAGCTGTTACTGATTGCAATGTGGTGACTAAGTTGGTAGTTGAATAGTGCCTGATTGCTTTGGCCAGCACGACCAAGATCAAAAGAAAGGGATGTGCTGACTTTGCTTCCAGCGGCTAGTCCTTGAGGGCCTGTGCGGTTATCCCAAGTGATGCCTGCAGCGACAGAGGTTGTTTCAATATCACCCAAGCCAGATTCGTTGATAAAAATATCGTTGCCATCCTCAATGGCGTATCCATCAAGCGATACACTGGTTCGAGTGAAGGACAATTCAGTTGTTAGCTGTGGATTGGGAAGCTGATGGGAAAGCGCAATCCGATGTACGTTGCCAGAGAGATCTTGTTCGTAGATGTTTCCGACGTTCGTGCCGCGTCCGTAGTGTGTCTCTATAGTGGCATCGTCTGCTTGGGCGTATAGGTAGCTGAGTTTTCCGCCCAGAAAGGCGATATCAGTCAATGCTAAGCCGAATGCTGTTGCGTCTCCGCCTGCGACTGCAACATACCCATTGACCCCTTTGTCGCTTATGTTTTTGACCCCTGCCGCAGCGCCGTAGAGGGTTCCTACACCGTACAAATTTATGGCTCCAGGTAAGAAGACTGACTTTGAGGCTTCCTCAGACCAGGCTGACTGGCTAGGGGTGAGGCTTGCGATGGCGATGGCGGCGGCAATATATTTCATAGGTTACTCAAACTGTTCTGGCTGATTAGGACTAGTGAGTAGTGTGTCTGAGAAATGAGGGAACGAAAAGTAGGAAGGGTTCGTATTTAGGAAAATGTTAAGAGTCGTTATAGTTCTGTTAGAAATGACACAAAATTTGCCATTTTGATGGTGTTAATAGAGCGGTGAGAGCTAATATCTGAGTTGCAATATCAACATAAACTGTTCTTGGTTGAGCGCTTTGTCTTTTCCGAATTGCTCCCTGCTGTTTTGTGTAGACTCTATCTTGGTCCATTCGGCACCTATTTGCCATGATTTGTCGATCGCATACCGCCATGTTAGTGTCAGTGCGGTTCCCTGGCTGCGATTGTCGTCCTCGGGGAGTATGTCGTTTTTATTGAATGTCCCAAAACGGTCAATACGAGTGGTCAAACGATGCTTTTTTTGTTTGTAGCTTGCCAACACGTAATAGGATTCGTAGCCTAGGTAGACTGCATTTGGCCCCATGAGAGTGGTGCCAGTAAGGTACTGGGAGATAAAACGCCAGTTTTTTATCGGTCTGTAGAGCCACGATACGCTGTGGAATTTTGTGTGCCACGCATATTGCCCACTGGAAACTCTTAGAGGGTCTGCTTGATTGTCGTAGTAATAATATCGGAGCTTCGACTTTCTCTTGTAATTCCAGTGTCCGCCAACATAAAAACCGTACCTATCGTCTTCTTCGCGAAAAACATCTACGTAGTCATTTTGCTGTTCGAGTGGTGGTGTTTGTATTGAAGGGTAGTTTGCGAATGGTAAGTTCTCATTTAATTGGGTTTGTTTGTCATGAAGAGCAAAGCCACGCCACGCTAGCACAGTTCCTGCAGGGTCGTTGCCTTTGTATACGCCCAATAGAGCAGAAAAGCTATGAGGAATATTGTTGCGACGGTTTCCTTTGCGGGATAAAGAAAGCTCTAACCCGTTAATCCTGATTTCTTCGCCTATCCACGTGTTAATGGCCGAGTTGGTATACGCAAAAGGTGAGGTCCAGCCTATATCAACATTTTCGAAAGAAAGGGCAGGGTAAAAAGAGCCTGCTTTCGCTTCCCAGTGGTAGTTGCTGGTAGGTATTGGTTTGTAGCGCAGAAAGGCTTGCGTTAGTCCTGTGCGGCTTTCTGGCGTTTGAGTATGATTCCCTACAATCTGAGTGGACAACGTATCGGTAATGTCCCCTGAAAATACGAAGAACATTTGGCTTAGGTGTATGCCGTCATCATTATACAAAAGGCGTCCAGTTCCGCCGTCAATAAAGCTTTCTTCTGAGTCTGCGCCAATCGCGGATAATTGAACGATGCCGGAGATTTTGGCATCGGAGAACGCGGATGGAGAATATGTCAGCATCAGTGAGACGATCACACAGAAATGGTGGCGACTGATCATCGTACTTTCCTTGGGTGTATGCGGGCTGAGTTAATAGTCTTCGAACTCATCGATATCCTCGTCGGCGTCTGATCCGGTACTGATAGTTAGATTGAGGGCTATCACCTTTGTGGTACCATCCTTGGCGACTATTTTGGTGATACCTTCTTTTGTATAGTTGACATTCTCATCCGGGAGGCGTGGATGCCATATCTTAATTAGGTATTCTCCATCGCTGGGTAGTGACAGCGTTGCTGAACCGTTGCTATTTGTAGTTGAAAAATACGGCGTGTCGACCACGTAAATGTAAGCGAGCATCCAGTCATGAATGTTGCATCCGACGGGTACAATACCCGGCTTTTCAAACGTGATGGGGTTAGCTTTAGAGTCTTTGGATAGCTTTAATTCGAACTTCTTTATCCCAGAAAAAGAATAAACATGGTGCTGGATGTCGTCGTAATTAGGGAAAACTATGGAGGTTCCGCGCTGAATAGGCAGCACAAATGGGGTGAATTGTTTATCTTTTTGTGAGAGTTCGTTTTTTCGGGTTGTCGAGGGAGGGGTGGGGTTTTTGGATATTAACTGAATAACGGCATCTTTAACGGGGGTGTTTTCTGCATCGAAAATAGTAAATGAAGTACTTATTGGGGCGGCATGGGTGGTTTCGACAATTCCTAAAAGGGTTATTGCAAGGAATATAAAGGACAGTGGTATGCGAGATGTATTCATCGAAGGGCCTCGTTAATGGGTGTCGACCTTAAATTGTGATAGCGCAGAATTCATTTGCTCTGCAACACTTCGTAAAGCAACCACTTCTGACAGCGTATTGGTTGCTAGTCGATGGGATTCTGTCGCCATAGAGTTCAAATTTCCGGTATTTGAAGCAACTTTGTCCGAGGTTATGGCTTGCTGTTCGGAGGAGAGGGCGAGTTGGGAGGTTAGGCTTATTACGTCTTCAACCGAATTGGTTATTGCCGCTAAAGCCTCCCCTGATTCGTGTGCTTTCGCCCGCAGTGTTTGAGAGTCTTCTAGGCTCTGTTGCATAACCGTTACCGCATTGGCGGAGCCTTGATTTAGGTCTTCAATGCTGCTGTTTATTTGTTGGGTGAGTTCTTGAGTCTTAATAGCGAGATTACGCACTTCGTCTGCAACAACGGCGAATCCTCTACCCGATTGGCCAGCTCTAGCGGCCTCAATGGCGGCGTTAAGTGAGAGTAAATTGGTTTGGGATGCAATTTCACTGATGCTATCGGATACCGAGTTTATGTTTTGAGATTTACTGTCTAGGTCTAAGATAACCGTTGATGTGGCATCAATGCTGTCGGTAATGTTGGTAATGAAATCTAATGATTCGGTGACAATTGTTTGTCCCTGTTTTGCGAGTGTGCCTGTAGTGTTGGTGGTTTTCGTTGTCTTTACGGCAATGTCGGCGACTTCATTTATGGCAGACGACATCTGCTCCATCGAGTCAGCAACAAGATTGTTTTCTTTTTGTTGGTTCTGGGTTGAGTCACGTAAACTTCCCATGTAGCGTTCCATTTGCTGCATTTTTTCCAAGAATTCATTCATCGCGACTTTGATTTGTATAATTAGGTTTGCCTGCTTTTCGGCAAACGCATTGAAGGCTAGTGCGACCTCGCCAATTTCATCTTTACGATCACTCTTGAGGCGCTGAGTGAGGTCGCCATCTCCGCCTGCTATTTGCTGTAGTCGGAATGTGAGTTGAGAAATAGGATGTGCAATGCCTTTAATTAAAAGTAAGGTGAGTAAGGAACCCATCAAAAGCACGATGAGCGAGACGCCGATTAATAACGAGGCGCTATTTTTTCGGTGGGAGTTGGCTTCCTTTACCAAGGTGTTAATAGTGCTGTTGAGTATGTTTGTGTTTTCATCGAGTATGTCGTGCATGCTGGCGAATGCTTTTGTGGCTTCATTTAGGCTCAAGCTGACGGCTTCTCGCCTTGATTCTTTGGAATTACCTTCTCGCAATACAATTATGTCATTTGATATCTTGTTCCATGACTGCATAAGATCAGAATAATGTTGTAATTTGTCGGTTAATTCTGTGGTCGCTAGCAGCGTATCGACATCTTTGAGAGTGTCGATGGCGGTTTCTATATTTTGTTGATGAAAGGTTTTCAAATTATTGAATCGCGGAGACCCCACTTTTACAAAGAGTAGGGTGCGTTCAGCGGATATGGCTCGATATAGGTGTGAGTCGGCTTTAAGTAAGCCTTGGTTGGCGACAAAATATTTGTTGGCTAGGATATCTAGGTCGTTGGCGAGCTGAGATGAAACCCATAGACTGGTTGATAGTATGACCCCAAGAAAAATGAAAAATGACCCCGTCGATAGCCAGAGCTTTTTGCTAATGGATAAATTGTTAAGCCATTTCATCGGAATGTACTCTTTTCTGCCACCGTTATTTCAAATGTCCTTTCTATAACGCTAGTCTAGGTATCGTGGTTCGGCAATATTTCTAGATAAAACAATGATTAACGTTCAAGGCTTGCGAGCAGTCATAGTGACGCTTAACTATTGCCAAGTAAACTTTCAACATTTTTGTTCGCAGGAGTAATACAGTGCTCAGCGGGGTCGTATTGTGCGTACCATTGTGCAAAATCTTCAGCGGGCATGGGTTTGCTAATGAAATAGCCCTGAAGCTTGTCACAGCCCCATTGCTCTAATAGATGCCAGGCCTCGATTGTTTCAACACCCTCTGCCACAATTCTTAGGCCGATATTATGGCCAAGCTGAATAGTGGATTGGACGATGATCTGGTCATCCTTGTTGCTAGGTAAATTCAGGATAAAAGACTTATCTATCTTTAGTTCGTCTACTGGCATGCTTTTGAGTTGGCTGAGGGATGAATAGCCTGTGCCAAAATCATCAATGGATAAATCAATGCCCAGGGCCTTAAAGCTCTCGAGAACCTCTATCGCGTGCTCTGGGTTATCCATGACGGCACTTTCGGTTATTTCTAACATTATATCGCTGGCATTCAGTGAGTGTTCCCTCAATAGTTCGGTGATAAAAGAGGGGAGACCGTCGTGTGCCAAATCGTGTGCTGATAGGTTGACCGCGACTACAGCGTTGACGTTTTGTTTCCTCCATTCGCTTGCCTGTGCAGCAACGGATGAAAGCACCCAGCGTGTTAGGTCAGGCATCATCCCGGAGCTTTCTGCGAGCCCAATGAAGTCATCAGGGGGAATGAAACCAAGATCTTTGTGTATCCATCGAATGAGTGCTTCGACTTGAGAAATGGATTGGGAATGTAGATCGATCTTAGGTTGGTAAAACATGACTAAATCGTTGTTCTTAATAGCATCGCCTAAATCCGATATTAGGCGTATGCGCTTCATGTACTGTTGGTCTTCCCCTGTTTCATAGAAAGATAGGCTGCGATTATACGTTTCGGCCACATTAAGTGCGATACCTGAGCGTCTTAGTAGTTGTTCGGCGGTATCACCTTGTTCGGGATAGCTTGCTGCGCCGAGCCGGACCGAGACGGCGATGTCTATATTGGACAAATTAATATTTTTTTCGAGGGCCGCTTGAATGGTGTGTGCTGATTTTGGTACGGAGTCGGTACAGGTTGTAGGTAAAATGGTAATGAAATTATCGGCGCTAAGGCGGGCCGACAGGCCGGGGGTTGATGTGAGTTTTTCCAGCCTCTTTGAAAAAGTCTTAAGGAAGTCGTCACCGACATCAAAACCGAATGCGTCGTTAATTTGAGAGAACCCAGCAATGTTTATGCTGATGACGGTAAATTCCGTTGTGCTGCTATCTTCAATAAGCGATGTGATGTATTCCTTTATTTGTGTTCGGTTAGGCAGACCAGTGAGTGTGTCGTGATAGGCTTGGTGGAGTATCTTTGATTCCCTATCCGCAATGCCTTTCTGCATTTTCTTAAAGCTATTCTCTAAGGTGATTATTTCCGTTGTATTTCGTTGTTTGTGGGCTTTGTCGTCGGTATAGTCACCGTCGCTAATTTGCTTGGCAATCTTCACGAAAAAGGCTATGGGTTTGGTTACATTTTTGGATATTGACAGTGCTCCGAGCGCTGATGTCAGCAAAGCCAATATGGATATGCCGAGTATTTGCCATTGCAATGGCGTGTACTGAGCGTAGGCTTTTGTAAGTGACGTGAAAATATGTGCATTTATTTGGTAATCGTTAAGCTTGTGTATAACTATCGAAAGCGAAATGAATTCTTCCTTGTTATCCGAATAGAAGTGGCGTATCTCAGTGAGGTCGTTGCCATTATCGCTTGCATCGGCCGACATTATTTCTGGTAATGTTGATATTGTAAAAAGTTCACCTTTGTTATTGCTGCCAATAAAGGAGACGTCCAAATTTGTCAGTTTTTTTAATTCCTCAGCGAACGCGGTATTAATGGCAACGCCAATCGTTGCCCACGCGATTGTTGTGGGAGCTTTCACGGGCAATATGGCGACTTGATAAGCGGTACTGTTAATGACCATTGTTGTGAGTAAGCCGCCTTCCTTTTTTATCGTTTTGATGTCCTTTTGCGATAATGATGAATCCTGCGGATCGTTGTTCAACGTGTTTGCCAATAGTGATCCATCGATATTATGGATCATCATAAGGTCTACATCTGTTCTTTGTTGGTAATTATCTAATGCAGAAAGGATGGTGTTTTTATCAGACGAAGCAATAGCGGCTTTAAACCCAAAATCACTCACCATGACCTCTGAGGAATCTATTAGTTGATCCCCCCTGATCGCCATAAGGCGCTCGAAAACGTTTTTTCCTGTATATAGACTTTCTTTGAGTTGTAAATTGATATTGTTTTTCGTAGCGAAAAATACGCTACCGATAATGGCAACGGACGTTGTGAAGATAAGAACCAAGAATGGTATTAATATCTGACTTTTTAGTGTTAGCTTCATTTATAAAATCTTCCTGATTTTTTCTTGCTGATCTTGACCGGAGGGGGGTTAAGGTCAATTGCGATGGTGCTCACGCTGCTGCCGGATAGTTTGGGGCGAAGATTGGTTAGGCTGCGGTTCTTAAGGTCTGGGTGCCAAATGGTGAGAGTGGATATTTGCTCTTGAGGCTCATCGAAACTTACAGAGCCTTTGCTATTTGCTTGCTTAAATTTGCCTCCGTCGTAAACAATAATGTATCCCAGCATAGAGTCGTGAATGTTGCAGCCTAAAATGACTTCTCCTGGGGAGCTAAATGTAAGGGGGGGGGGTAGGGTGTTGGCGTAGAGTTTAATTTCGAAAGGCTTTGTTTTTGAAAAGGAATATATGTGGTGTCTAACGTTGTCACTGTTGGGGAACGAAACTTGTTGTCCTGTATATATTGGCAGTAGGTGAGGAGTATATTCTCTATCTACTTGGTCCATCACCGCCATGGGTAGGGAGTCTGTTGTGAGTACTTTCGGGCCGCTGATGTGCACGATTGCAGCAGGTACAGTTGTGCCTTTCGCGTCAACCACGCGTAGGCTCCAAGCATATGATGATGTTGGAACAATCAGCAGTAAGCCGACGATTAGGCAGGCGATATTATGTGTTGAGGATAGGTAGCCTGGCATGGTCCTGTTCTTTAAAGAGTGTGTTACTCAGTAAAGAATAGACCAATTCAGGAGGGTGCCCGCTAACTCAGCTGACATTCAATGCTAACTTACTGAAAAACGGAGAGATCTGTGGAAATTCCATGCTCTCGGAGCCGTTCGTAAAATGCCGGAATAAAGCCGGTGGATGAAAAGTTGCCGATGGTTTTTCCGTTATCATCCACGCCGTTTTGTTGGAAAGTGAATATCTCTCCAAGTTGTACATTGCCGGACTCCATGCCTGATACTTCAGAAATGCTGGTTATTCGGCGGCTACCGCATGGGAAGCGGGTTTGTTGAATGATGATGTCTATCGATGAGGCAATTTGAGTCCTGATTGCAACTATTGGGATTTCAACCCCCGACATCAGAGATAAGACTTCCAGTCGACTAATGCAATCCCGTGGGCTGTTGGCATGTATTGTTGTAAGCGACCCGTTATGCCCGGTATTCATTGCTTGAAGCATGTCGATGGCTTCGCCTCCTCTACATTCACCTACCACAATTCTATCAGGGTTCATTCGCAGTGAATTCTTAACAAGGTCCCTAATTTCAATGGCGTTTGTTCCATCAATGTCGGGTTGGCGAGCTTCAAGAGAGACTAAGTTGGGTTGTGATAACTCTAATTCTGCAGCATCTTCAATTACAATGACGCGTTCTTTGTTAGGAATGAAACTGGAGAGCACGTTTAGAAGAGTGGATTTTCCCGAGCTGGTGCTGCCTGCGATAATAATGTTGCATTTATGCGTAACGGCAACTTCAAGAAATTTTATCATCGCTGGGCTCAGTGTCTCAAAGTTTATGAGATGTTGAGCAGTCAGTCTTTCGTTTACCATTTTTCGAATGGTGAGGGATGGCCCTTTAACCGCAAGCGGTTGGATAACCGCGTTGATTCGGGATCCGTCGGGTAACCGCGCGTCTACCATCGGTGATTGTTTGTTAATGTGACGACCTGTTGTTGCGACTAAACGTTGAATAATATCGGTCAATACTTCAGAAGAGGTAAAAGACCCACTGTATAGAAGCGTTTTTCCATTTTTTTCGTAGAATATTTCGCAGTGAGAGTTGATCATTATCTCTGTTATGCTCGAGTCATTCAGCAGTGGGCTTAGTGCTCCGAAGCTTGTTATTTCCCCATGGACCCGCTGTCCAAGTTTGGAAGGGTCGATATTCGATGGGAGATCCGTGATATTCTGAATGGTGGATTGTACCAGCGACGCTACCTTGTTGTTCGTTTCAATCGTGTTGGCGTTATTGGTGCCAGTCACCTCATGCTTTATTGTGATCGCATGGGTTTTCAGTAAAGGAGATATCACCTTATGAACATGTTGTTGCCATTTCAAATACGCTTTTTTTCTGGCTTCGGCGCTACTCATGGTGGGGGCCGCATAGGGTGACTTATTCGGGTCTATATCGGTGAGGGTAATACTCAAGTTAAACTCGCCGATACTGATGGTGTCATTGATTGTGATTGGCCCGAAGTGTTCGACTTTACTCTCATTAACAAACAGAGGTTTGAACTTTGCGCGGTTTGATATGTGTATTCCATTATCACGAAATTCTAATTGCGCGTGTACCTTAGCAACTTTCCGGCTCTTTAGTTTTACTGCGTTGTCTTCTCCATCACCTATGGTGCAGATGGTCTGTTTGATGAAAACTGAGGTGGGATTAGTGATATTTAACTGAGATATGGTGACCATGTACATAAAAGGTGTACCAAATGTAAAGTGCCGAGAAATCCTTTCCTTGTGTTATATCCAGCGGCGTTGATCCTAGGTCGGTAGCCTTGCCGTTAGAACTTATTGTTGCTTATAGGATATGGACATTGATTAAGTTGTCAATCGAACTAAAGACCGCAGTGTCAGAATTGCGTGCGGTATCTCTGATATATCCTGATTAAATTATAAGTTGCTTGGTTGGAATGGACTGTTGTTATTAGAGGTATTAAAGGCTCTTCTGGGCTCGTATATAGTGGTTATCGGTATAGTGTCTGTAGGTATCGTGCTTACAGGTATTGGAAAATATAAAGGAACACACCATGGCAACGCAGCAAGATTTCAATCAGCCCTTCGAGTGGAGAAGAGACCGAGCGCAGGCGTTGACGGTAGAGGCAAGTGCGGCAGAAAGGCGGGGGATGTTAGGTGTTGCTTATCAAAAGCTAACAGATGCACATGACCTAGTTGTCGATTGCCCAAGAATGCATGGGCTTGCTCACGACGAATTGAGGCGTGTAAACCGAAAAATGGGTAACTATGGTGAGCTTGCAGGTGATTGGTTTCTGTATTTTGCTCGGCCATTCGGAATATTTACGGTGCTTGCTTATGCGCTTCGACGTAATTTGGTGGACGTTGATATTTGTCGTCATCGATAGCTAAAAGCATTGAGTGTGCATATTTTGACGGATTTCGTCCCTGATTAGGGCAGTTCAAGCCATTGTTTCAGCGCAGAGTTGGTCCTATTCTAGATGAATCAACGCTACTTTATTCTGAAGTAACAGGAGTCAAATATGAGCGGTAGTACTTTTAACGACATAATCGCGGGAGTTAAAGGGGAGGGAGGGGAATTTAAGGCCCAGATTCCAGCAACGTGGATGCAGGGGAGGGCTACGTTTGGCGGTTTGGTTGCAGCAGTGGCCGTAGAGGCTTTGCGGAAGACTCTGGGCGATAATAAGCCACTCAGAGCGATCCAGGTGCTGTTTGTTGCACCAGTAGGTATAGAGCCCATTGACATAAAAGTAAAAACCTTACGAGAGGGGCGCAATGTCACATCCATGCAGGCCGAGGTAATTCAGGAAGGAGGGGTTTGTTGTTCGGTGTTGGCAAGTTTTGGGGCTGCGCGCGAGTCTGTGTTATCGGTTTCTGCTCCTCAGCGGCCTAAGGTGAGCCCGCCGGAAGAGCTTTCTCCATTTGTTTATGTTGAGGGGAAGACACCTGGTTTCACCAAGAATTTTGATATGCGGTGGGCGAAAGGGGCGCGTCCATTTTCTGCCTGTAAGGATACAGAGCATGGAATCTGGACTCGGTTTACAGAGCCTGGGGCGGCATCAATTTTGCACCTAATCGCCTTAGCGGATATCCCGCCTCCGATCGGTATTTCAATGCTCTCAAATTTTGCACCAGGCAGTTCGCTAACCTGGTCTTTGGAGTTTGTTGATGATATTTGGGAGGCCCAGGTAGATGATTGGTGGTATATAAAAACCGAGCTTGCTCATATGTCTCACGGGTATGGGCATCAGGAGTATGAAATATGGGCTCCTGATGGAAAACCTGTTGCTTTGGGGCGCCAAGTGATGACGGTATTTGCTTAAGTTTCGATTAATCATTTGTAGCGCTTTGAGGGGGCAGTTTATTGGTATTTAGCCATTGGCTATGAGAGAATGCGACGCGCTGTTCCATGGGAGGTTGACAGTAGTAGCTTCAGATAAATAATAAAAATAAAGGGGCGTAGTAGTATGTCAGCACCAATTGAATTTAGTTATACCTCGATGGGGTCTGTACCTGTTCGCTTAATTCACGCTGTGAACGATGCCCTGTCTCCCCCTGCAAATTCCCTGTGTTTTTATGAAAGCCTGGATTCGGCTGCAAGGGATAGAGTGACGTAAGAGAGCATGCGGATGCTCAGATGTTAATTTTGTAAGTTAGACCTATTTATACATTCGGTCTTATTATAACAATGAAGTAAAAAGATGAGCATTAATCAAAAAATAGAATCCATCATTATGTCCCCGAAACAATCAATACTACTAATATTGATTGTTATCGTGCTAACACACCTCCCTACAAACTTTGGTAGTTTCATTGCCGACGATTATATGCAATGGGCAATGTTAGAAGGGTCTAGTGACCTAGCATCGCTTGGTTTTAGCAAAGCAGATCCTGGCAAGGCATTGGAAGATAAGTTATTAGAAAGCTTTCATTTTTTTAATCCCGTTGCTGGAACAAACGAAGCGTATCGGAATTATGGGAACCTGCCTTGGTGGTCAAGCAATAATGCTTCTATGGTTCCTTTTCGTCCTGTAGCGGCACTGTCGCACTGGGTTGATTATACAGTTTTTGGGAAAACGCTTCAGTTTCACCGATTGCATAGCCTTCTCTACTTTTTACTTCTCGGTATTGCCGCTTATTTTCTTTATACGAAAATAAGCACGAAGCACGCTGTTGCAGTGTTTGTTGTCTTGCTTTTGGTGGTAGATTTCAGCCTTACCAAGAGCTTCAATTGGGTTATTGCCAGAAACTCCTATATGGCGTGTGCCATAGGGATTTTTAGTATTTCTGCTTATATTCGATGGCGCTGTCATGGAAAAACCTATGATTTACTTTTATCACTGTTCTTATTGGGCGCAGCGATTCTAACAGCAGAAGCCGCGATTTCAGCGATCGCCTATATGGGGGCATATACCCTGTGCGTAGAGAAGCACGATTCAATTATTAAGAAAATTCCGCCCCTGATTCCTTTTGTTGTGTTGATAGTGCTGTGGCGAATTTTGTACAGTAGCGCTGGTTTTGGATCTAACGACATTGGGCAATATGTAGATCCGGGTCGCTCCCCGGTTGCATTTTTGGTTAATTTTTTGGAAGTGTTTCCGCTGGTTTGTATCAGCTTAATCACTGGTATTGATAGCCTTGTTGTTATGATACACCCCGAGAAACGCTTGATCGTTTCTGTTGTTGGGTGGGTGGTTTCACTAGGTTGTGTGTTTTTTATCTGGCCTACGTTAAAAGAAAGTCGTACTGCACGGTTTATGTTTGTTGGATCAATTGTCGCGGCTATTCCTGGGACGGCGTTGATTAGCGGGGAGAGCAGGACGGTTACTTTTAGCTCCATTGGGTTTTTCTACCTGCTGGCTCTTTGGTTGGTTACGCTGTATGGAAATAGGTCATCTTTTTTAAGCCGCTGGGGGTTTAGGTTAACTATCTTGTGGCACCTTGTATTGCCAGCTTTACTTGCGGTGTTTTTGACATCTAATGTGAGTGGCTTTAGCCAGCAATCAAAACAATATGAAAGCGTTCCAGATGGTGTTGAAACCAAAGAATATGAGCTGGTAATTGTTAATGACTCTAGCGCAATGTTTTATTACTTGCCTTTCGAGTGGGCTTTTAGAGGGTTTAAACTACCGGCAAGACTGAATGTTTTGACTCCGGGATTAAATACTGTCGACATTACAAGAGAGTCGGAGAGGCTTTTCATAATATCTACGCCCGCAGGGATGCCTATTCATCACAAGGCTAATATAGATTCACTCAGTGGTGATGAGCCAGTGGTTGGTGCTGCGTATAGCGGATTGTTTGCTCTTGGCTTTTTTACTACTCCAGAGCAAACGCCCGCCAAGGGTGAGGTTATCCTGAATTCTGATATGAAAATCACAATAGTAGAAGAAAACCTGATAGGCCCAACAAAAATTACAGTGGAATTCATAGGCAAGACTTCGCCAGATCAAAAAGTGTGGCAGCGGTTTGATTGGTCAGAATACAAATACAAAGTAATGCAACCATTGAGCATAAACGAGACCCGGCGAATCATAGGGCCTTTAGATTAGTGTAGAAATTGACAATGTTACAATCTGTAATAAAAATAGGTGTTATAGGGGCCCTAGAGGGGCCCTGCTTTATGGAATATCTAAGGCCCATCTCACATCACGTCTTAGATTGCCCCTGAATAAGCCTCTTAAGCTCTGCAATTTCTTGATGAAGGTCCTCCAGTGTTACCTTGCCTTCTCGTACATCTCGTGCCTCTCTTTCTCTTTCGTGCTCTTCTTCCATCACGTTGACAATAATCCCAATGACCATGTTTAAAAATGCAAAGGTTGTGAGGAAAATAAAACTTAAGAAGTACAGCCAGCTTAGGCTATAGACCTCCATGGTTTCATACATGACGGTTGCTTTATAAGACATAAATTTGTTGACAAAGTCATGCGATCAAGTGAAGTATGCTATAACTGTAGGTTAATCCTAAATCTAAGCTATATACCAAAAAGAGTCAACGTTGACAAAACCCACTATCGGCCGAAATCCATCTGTGATTCTAATTAATGGTTCGATAGCCGTCTGGAATATTGGCAGTTAATAGCCTTTTCTAGGCCAGTCTAGCATTTTTGGCTGAAGTTTAAAAATCTGATATGGAGTGTGATACGCGAGGAACCCCCTTTTGTCGCTTTATTTCGTAGACATGCAGCCTTGTTTCGGTTGCGCGTACACGTGAATGAAACGGAAAATATTGAGCTAATCGAGCACCATTCATATATTGTTTCTAAGGGGGAGCAGTTCAATAAAAACCAGGTTTGACATGATTCGTTAGCCAGTTGGATTCAAGTAACCTGATACTAATCGGGGCTTAAAAGTACGACCTCTCCATGTTAGGTACCCAAAAAATTTTACTGACAGATTATTTTCATCCTATTTGTAGATTGATAATAAAGTATTATCGTTACCATCCATTCCGTAAACAATATTTCCAAGGTTTTTTTTCCTTAACAGTCGTTAATTTGAGTGCTGAACAAAACCTATCAAAGTCATAAAGCTCATAACTTTCTAGTTCGTCGTTCTTAACGACTTCTTTTGCGCCCTCTATTGCTGCATTGGAAAATTTACTGCAAGTTGACACGTAGATACAATTCCTATTTCCATTTATCTTCGCAGCACCGATAAACTCACGTATGCCAGCTATACCTTCGGTATACAAAAGCTTTTTTCTTCTCTTTACTTGAACAATTGTTGGATTGTCAGAGTTTATCAAAATAAGATCGATTCCGCCGTCATGTGATTTTCCTATATGTTCTACATCGCATGAAAAGTGTTCTCGAAAAACTGACTGTACAAGTTTTTCCATTCTATTGTGATGAATGTGAATAACATCCTCGAAGTTATTTCTTAGGTAGTTCTGAAGAGTTATTATTGGAATATTCTTACTGGACAAATCATACCTTCTTAGAATTGCATTAGTGATTTCCACGGATCTCGCATCAATACTGCCAGTGGTCACTTTGTTACAACGCAGTTTCCACCAGCCACAACTAGAGCAGTTTTTTACGTACTCATTAACCTCATAGTATCCTCCTTCCAGCCAATCTGGATGGCTGTGTGATTCATCCTTATGAACAGTTTTCATTTTAAGATTGCAAAAAGGGCAAACTCCTTCTTTGATGAATAAAAAAACAGCTCTGTTTTCCCGGTGGGCAAGCCACCTCGGTCTTGATGGCTGCCTTCTTTAACAAACTCATTGTAATCTAATATTTTCTTCATATTCACAATACATCCTGTTTATTAGGCAGTTGCGGCTGATTGTATGTTAACGGTGTTTTAGGGCTTTCAATTGGAAACACAATATAAATCAGCTTCATTCGGTGCTCCAAATTTGGTTCTGTCGCATTCAGTGATGCCGCCTCATAGCATGTTGGAATGAAATTTCAAAATTCTACTAAATCGAGTGATTTGCGATCGACTTTTGAGGGTCATCACACACCGAAGTAGTAAATGGTCTTCTGTAAAAAGAAGAAACCACCAAGCGATCGAGTATGTGGTAAAACCCGGCAATGTATTTTGATGCACTAATGCCACAGTTCAAAAAACAACCCAAAGTAGATGTGACAGAATCCAAAAGACAACCGACTTTCAAAAAATATTAGGCCAGCATTATAAAAATATCAATATGGACTATTCGTCGCAGTGTAAATACGTTGTGAGTGGATTTACATGCACTAGAAAGTGTGTCAGATTTCAGTATGCTCTGTATTAAAGTAGAGTAATAACAATAACCAAATCTCAGGAGGTTAGCATGAAGCCGACCGTACCAAAACTACTACTAATAATTGCCCTGCTAATCGTAGGTGGGTGCTCCAGCTTACCTTACGATAAAACCAGCAATGAAATAGATACACGTCTATATCAATTATATATCGATGAATACGGCAAGCTTATTGATCCTTATACGAAGTTACCTGTTGAGAATGGCACCAAGGATATCACGGAGAAATCCTACGTTGATCGCATTCTTGAAAACTATCGCTTAATGGAGGCTGACGGCTATGAGTTAACTGTCTTTATACATGGTGGACTCAATACATTTGCTAGCGCAACGGATCGAGTTAAAGAAAAAGCTGAATTAATGCTCAAGGCGAAAAAGTACCCACTGTTTATTTCCTGGGATTCCTCAGGTCCCACCAACTACTGGGACTACCTGATGTTTTTGAGAAGAGGTGAGCTGTTAAGTTGGTATAAAACGCTGCTAACGGTTCCGACCGTTATAGTAGAGGACTTTTCGCGATCGATAGCGCGTATTCCTGCATCTTGGTTTAACATGCTCGATAATAATAGCGCCGTTGCGATGTGGAAAGAAAGTGATGAAGAAAAAGACGTTCGATGGACGCTTTACGGTCGAATTGATGCTGAAGGAAATGTTGTTGTACCGAGTCTAGAGGGATACGGGTTTAATATACACAATCACCCCGATGACAACGATTTAGGTATTGCTGATATGTGGTCGGTACCTAATCCCATTAAACTAGTTACAGCTCCAATTATTGATGGCTTGGGCACCGGTGCATGGGAGTCTATGCTGCGTAGAACGGATTTGGTCTTGCTTAGAGACTCTGGAGAGGAACTCACAGGAAAATCTGAAACAGCAGTAACCGTACTGTTTGATAATCTGAAAAGAGATAAAGAGGTTAAAGAAGCCAAAATGAAAATGGAGAAGCAATCGATTTCAAACGAAGAATCAATACCTATTTCTAGTGAACACGTCCATGCTGAAGAAAAGATTACTATTATTGGGCACAGTATGGGAACTATTGTAGCTAACAATATTATTGCGAACTACCCAAACTTGAATTTTGAAAGAATAGTCTATATGGCTGGGGCGTGCCGGATCAAGGATATTCGAGGTGTGGTATCTCCGTACCTAAAAAACAACCCAAAGGCACAATTCTTTAATTTGACGCTGAATCCATACAGAGAAATGACTGAGCGGAATTATCTTGATTTCTTGCCCCGAGGTTCGTTGCTGATGTGGATTGATGACACGCTGGGGGATGTGAATTCGTTTCAGGATCGAACTGCTGGAACTTGGTTCAATATAGTAAGGGCGGCAGTTGAGACTTTTCCTGCAGATATACGCTCGCAGGTACATCTGACACAGTTCGGGATGGACGATTACTCACCAAAGGTACATGGTGATTTTGGGACTTTTCCGTTTTGGAACGAAATTTTTTGGACAGAAGAATATTGGAGTAATGGTCGGAAATTTTAACCATATCTTTCGCGATGAGAAGCGTGGGAAACGGGAAGGTTAGCGGGGTATTCGCGGCCTCTGGAGTTTTATACGGTGCATTTCTATTACTAAAAATACAAATTATAAATGGATTGAATTATGAAAATGCTAATAAAAATTATTGCAATTATATTGTCAATAATTGGATTTTCACAGAATGTGTATAGCTTGGATTGTGGAAAGCTCTTAATGGGGGAATCCAAGAGCAAGACGAATATAGCTGTTTCTTTAGAAAAAGTATTTCGAGTCGACTTTAGTTTGGGAAAAACAGTTGAAAAAGCATCAGTGAAGGATTTTCCGGTTAGCTATGAAAAGTACACCAAACTTAATGCTGAATGTGAAAGAATAAGTGCGAAATTTGGTTTTTTTAGTTTTGTATTTGGTTTTTTTAGTTCTGAAAATGATGAACACGATATGTGGGTTGATTATCTAAATTCTAATAAAGTACTCAATAATTCGATGTTTGATCTGGTGAGCTGTTCAGATATTCAGAAACGACTAGAAATAAAATATCAGAATGCACACTGCAGTTATAAAAATGCCAAAATTCGTAATGCAAGCATTGAACAGGCTGAAGGTCGGCTCTTAAAGTTAAGAGAACATTACCACCAGTTTAGTTGCTCCGGTGAGAAGACTGAACCTGGTTATATGTGGGTCAAAGGCGATTGGGAAGGCCGGTATCCAAAAGCGGGGTTTAATTCAAAAAAAGTGGGGGTTCCAGTTTGTGGTCCTGGTACTCTTGGTAATACTGGCTACATGATTATTAACACATCACACAAAGTCCGCAGCGTCTATAAAAAAAATGCAATAGCGAAGGGCGTTCCTGCATCACAAGAAACAGTGGCCGGTCAATGGACAGCAAAGTGTGTCAGTATGTCTGATCCTGACCCTCAGTTTAAAATGATAGTAGAGTCATTTTCTAGAGTTAAGAAAGAAAGCAAAGACTTTTATTATACGAAGGAAGGGGTTTTGGAGTGTAAATAGTAATTTTTATGAGGTGTAGTGATTCTTCGGTGGCGTAGTTTCGACAACGGATTGAAGGGATAGGGGCCGTAGGGGCCCAAATTCTCAAAAAATTAGCAGGGGGGGGGGTATAAAATCACAGCTGAATATACTGGTAATCAAAAAATGATGCTTTTATATGAGTCGAATGGTTTTGACTCTGGTATTGTCCCTTGGGGTTTTTTAGGTTAGGCGATCGTAGGTGAAGAAAATCATACAGTAAATATAATTATAGATGAGGAAAACTATTATTTTTGAGAGTTTTTTCTGCCGGCAGTATCACTGACTTCTTTGACGGTTCGAGAGTGAGTAAAGAATAAGTGCTTTTATGCTATGATCACTGTTTCGTTGTGAGCAAAATATTGATATGTTCGATAATCAGTGAAAGAAAAGGAACTCCCCCACCCCGCCCGAAATTGTAAAGAAAAATTAAAGTCAGAAACTAAAAATAGGAAGCCTAAACTAGACATCTTTTACATAAGGGAAAATGAGATGCAAAAATTTAAAAAATCGAATATTAGTAAGATGAAATGCATGAAATTACGAATATTTATATCGCTAATATCGATCTTTATATCTTCACAAAGCTATTCCTACGAAATGGGGAGGCAAGCGATGAAAGATATAAACAGTCCATCCTTAGAAATCGATAAATTAGTTTCGTTTGAATGGGAGCGAAATCACGAAAAGTTTACAGTGCTAGCCCTTCAGTGTATAGCTGATAAAAATGCGGGGTTAACTTCATTGGATGTAGCTCCAGAATATTGTGAAAAACGCACAATAAATCTTGATCAGATGTCACTATACAATAAGTCCTATAATTATCCAAAAGAACTAGAAAGATATAAAAGTCTCGTTAAGCATGTTAGGTGGTCAGATGATCCAACTCGACAGGTATACGATACAAAAAAAAGCTCTCCGAAGTTCGCCGCTACAATGAAAAAATATTGTGAATCAATAATCGAAAATTCAGAGGATGGTGAAATTAATCTTGCCGCTAACGGGCTTTTGTGCGCCAGCCATTTTGGAAGATTTCAGTATTTGCACTCTATGGCTATCAATGATGGGATTGAAGCGAAGGTAACGTTCAATAAAATATTGTCCTGGAGTAAATTCGCATATCAATTCTCTCTTTCTGAAAAAGACCATAACGAAAATTATTGCGAATACTGGGAGAATAATAAAATTTATCCAAACATCGTAGATTCATTTCAGGTTGAATCGTTTAGGAATAGAAAGGATAATTTCTGTGAAAGACGTAAAATATCAAAATGGAATTGGATTACAAACCCAAAGCTTTGGGGGAGTAACCAAGAATACTATGAAGCTTGGACAGTGAAGTCATTTTTTAGTAACGAATGCACAGGAAAGTTTGGGTCTGGTCAATGCACTGTAATAGAAGACAAAGATGAGATAATGTTTTCTGCATTAGGGTCGATATTGCATCTTGTTCAGGATTCATACTCCAAAAGCCATGTAAGTCGAGGCGGGACACCGGCTTTGTCTGAAATTGTTTGTTCTCCTCCTGAAAACTTTCATAGCTATCTAAATCAGGACAGTGATACTCATACAAAAGCAGACAAGTGGCCAGTGTTTCATTCTACTTGTAACCTTGGGTCTGGAGGAACACTTGATCCGATAACAGCGGTAGCACAAATTATCTTTTTGCATGCAAAAGGAGAAAAAGATGTTAAAAAAATTGAAGATATCATTACAAAGGTTTATGGGGGTTATGATTTGAATGCGAAGTCAAAACCCTGAATTTAATCGGTTTTGTCGCATCCAGCGGAGTCACCTCATTGCATTGTAGAGTGATCTGTGATCAGGTTTAAAGGTGGCCACACACCTCAATAGCTGGCTCTAGATAGGAGTAGGCATGCGGTCTTTAACAAGGGGGTCAATTGCTTGATTAACCGTAGTGTTAGTCCAATATTTTGGAGAAAAAATGCTCCCCCAAAAAGGCGACTTGTCGCCCTGGATTTGGTTTTTAGATGATGCTTATTGAAGTTAATTATTTCCGCTGACATTAGATAGCTAGAATAACGGAGGAAATGTGGGAGAGTTGAAACTGGTTAAGCAAAGACTCAAGGCTGATTGTGGTATCGCATGTGTAGCCATGGTTTCGGGGCACAGCTATGAGAAAGTGAAATCTGATTTTGCAAACACATTCAAAGTTAGAACTTATCGCTCCTCCACCAAACAGTTGGCTCAACTGTTAGAAAAATACAAAATGAATGTTTCCGAGATGAAATCTCAAGCATGGAGTGATATTTCAGGTGTCTGTATCGTAGGTGTCAATTGGTATAAACCAAATATGTTTCATTGGGTAGTTACAGTCAAAGATAACAATAGGTTTCTTATTCTTGACCCTGACTCTGCTCAGGTTTACCAAGGTTACGATTGGATTGATGAAGAGGATGGTTTTATCCACAGCCCTTCAGAATCAAATTATATTGTAATCGATGATGAATATAAGTGTATCGAAATCTAACAAAGCAGGTCGGTCAAGTTAATTGTCGCTTAATAGCTTTTCGGCGCACCATATTGAGAGTTTTTTTTGTTCAGAGGTACGCTTATGTTGTTTGCAAGTAAGCCCAATCTTGATTTGGGTGATGTCTACAGTTGCAGTAGACATCAGTAGCTATAAAAAGGGCATTCATAAGCGTTCCAGAAATGTTATTCGGTTTGGAGCGTTTCAGGTTTATTGTGTGACATATTTGATTGGGATTGAGAGTGAAATATCATGGCTTTTAGTTCTCTTATTTCATTTTGTAAGTCAGCTAAACTTGGTTCTGGCCCATTTTTCACAATTTTTGCCAATTCATGTTCTTGTTCCATCACAGAAACAACTATACCTATCACCATATTTAAAAAAGCGAATGCCGTAAAAAAAATAAAGGTCAAATAGAAAATCCAGCTAAAGGGATAAACTTCCATCGTTTCATATTGAATGTCAGTCCAGTCTTCAAAGGTCATTATCCTAAATAAGGTTAACATCGAGATAGCTATGTTTCCCCACAAGACCGTATTGATGGGAGCAAACAAAAAACTTCCTATCGCTGCATAGATGTAAAAAATAATAAACATTAGAAGTAAAACATACCCTAGTTGCGGTAGTGCTTTAAGTAGCGAGTTAATGAGAACCCTAAGTTCAGGTATTACAGAAACCATACGTAATACTCGAAAAATTCGTACTAATCGGGCTAATAACGCCATTTCTGAGTCCTGAATAGGAATTAAACTAATAACCACCACCAGAGTATCAAAAACATTCCATCCATTTTTAAAGAAGTGTCGTTTGTTTTCGTCGGCAAGAAACCTAATAGATATTTCAATAAGAAAAAATACAGTTACGAATATATCCAGGTATTTAGTAAACAATACTATTTTGGGGTCTAGTTCATAGGTTTTTGCACCGATCTCAAGGGCCGAAATGATGATCACTGAAATAACTAAAAATTCAAAAATTCGGTTGTTCTTGAGTGAAACTAACTTATTCATGAAATTCGTATACATAAATGACAATTACCGCTCGTATTGTAAATAAGATTTACATGGTTTTGTATCTTTGATCTTCGTATTGATCTTTAAAGTTTGGAGAAATTGCATTTTAGCAAAATATGAAGTGTAAATCCTTCGGGGGGGACCTTTTTGGATGGCCTTGGGATAGAGAGACAATAATCGGTGTTGGCAGAAATAGTATTAGTACTTTTTTAGTTGTAGCCCTTGTTCATGTAACTATAATTTGGTCCGTTGCTCTCCCGCCCTGTTTTTTCAAATACGAGCCAACTGAGTTAACCATGATTACATTCAAAAGGTTAATCTGACTTTTTTACGGCAGTTAACCCTATAGAGCGAACACCGATGGACGAATATTTAACAAGTAATTTCCTCCAAAGTCATTACACTAAATACCCATCAACAGCATGCGTTTTCCCATCATATTTTCGCAATGCGTTACTCAATGCGCCGCCAACTAAACCACCAATAAATACCATTAGAAACGGGTTGCCGCGTCCCATGTTTAAACCAGCTAATCCACCAACAATCATTCCTGTTACGCTTGCTTGGATCTGGGGGCTGGATCGACGCCCATATATCAGCAGGTTGGCAATATGTTCACAGTTATTAGCGGATACATGATACTGGCCGCTGTCCTGAAGGATTACCGTTAAGCGCTGCACAAGCACTGCATTATCATGCTCTCCGGTCTCTATAACTTTCACTACTTTACCGTCCGCATACTCGACAAAGCTAATAATTTCCACATCGCCAGAGGGCGAGTTGTGGAGAACCTGGTTTCTGCCCAAGTAAACGCCTGCGTGTTCAACGAAACCCTTTCTGCGGTATAGCAAAAAGCCGGGTTTAATATTAGTATTCATATAAATAACTCGTATTCATTTACGTTTAAGGTAAATATACATTAAACGTAAATGAATACGTGGTCAACTCTATTTGTTGGGTGAAAGCGATATGTGGTTAAACCTGTCTACGCGAGGTGCTCTATGAATACTTCACAAACGACTTATTCAGCCGTGCTGGGGGTTGTTCTCTCCAATAAGCGACAGTTACAAAGCATGGAGCAAGGTGATATGGCTGCCCGTATGGGATTATCCCAGGCAAGTTACAGTCGACTAGAGGGCGGTAAATCAGCTTTTTCTATCGACCAGATGTATCAAGCCGCTACAGCCCTAGGTGTTAGCGGTGAGGATCTTTCAAATAGCTTAAATATCACCGTTTCGAATTTACGTGCCAATGGCGTAGAAGTGGTACCTCAAGTCAGGGGCAACACCACTCAGGCTAAGAAACAAGGCCTCGATGTGAGCGGCCTGGTAGCAGGTGCTGCCCTTGGGGCGTTGTTGATCAGCATATTAAGTAAAAAATAAACAATTACAGAGAGACCTAATTAGGAACAGCAAGAATGGCAATTAAGAAAACCGAACTCTACTCAACCTTGTGGGCGAGCTGTGATGAGTTGCGTGGTGGCATGGACGCATCCCAGTACAAAGATTATGTGCTGACCTTATTATTCATGAAATACGTCTCCGACAAGTATGCCGGTGATGATTACGGCCTGATCATGGTGCCCGAGGGGGCAGGTTACGATGATATGGTCGCACTGAAAAACGATAAAGAAATCGGCGATAAGATCAACAAGATTATCAGTAAGCTGGCAGAAGAGAATGACCTAAAAGGTGTTATCGATGTTGCTGACTTCAATGATGAAGACAAGCTTGGTAAAGGCAAGGACATGGTAGATCGCCTGACCAAGCTAGTGGGTATCTTCCAGGGTTTGGACTTAGCCAATAATCGTGTCGAAGGCGATGATTTGTTGGGTGATGCCTATGAATACCTGATGCGTCACTTCGCTACTGACTCCGGCAAATCCAAAGGCCAGTTCTATACCCCCGCCGAAGTCTCTCGAATTTTATCCAAGGTGGTGGGTATTGCTAAAGATACCCCGCAAGACGCTACCGTATATGACCCGACGTGTGGTTCAGGTTCGCTATTATTAAAAGCTTCTGATGAAGCGCCTCGTGGGCTCACCATCTTCGGGCAGGAGATGGATAACGCCACGTCGGCACTGTCGCGTATGAACATGATTCTGCATGACAACGTCACGGCTAAAATCTGGCAGGGTAATACTCTGGCTGACCCACACTTCAAGAGTGAAGATGAGAAGGGCTTAAAGACCTTTGATTTTGCCGTAGCTAACCCGCCATTCTCAGTGAAGAGCTGGAGCAATGGCATCAACATCAATGATGATGAGTTTAAACGCTTTGAATATGGCACACCGCCGGACAAAAATGGCGATTTCGCCTTTTTGCTGCATATCCTGAAATCCCTGAAAAGCACCGGAAAAGGCGCGGTTATTTTACCCCACGGCGTGTTATTTCGTGGTAATGCCGAATCCCGCATTCGTGAAAACCTGATCAAACAAGGTTATATCAGGGGCATTATCGGCTTGCCAGCAAACCTGTTTTACGGTACCAGTATCCCCGCCTGTATTATTGTCATCGATAAAGAACATGCTGCTACCCGCGAGGGTATTTTTATGGTGGATGCCAGTAAAGGCTTTATGAAAGACGGCAATAAAAACCGCCTACGCAGCCAGGATATCCATAAAATCGTTGATATCTTTACCAAACAACAGGAATCAAATCGTTACAGCCGCATGGTGAGCTTCAAAGAAATTGCCGATAACGACTACAACCTTAATATCCCGCGTTATATCGATTCCTCAGAGCCGGAAGACTTACACGATCTTAGTGCTCATTTATCGAGCGGTATCCCAAATCGTGATATTGAAGCGCTGGATAAATACTGGCAGGTATTCCCCTCTATTCGAGCATCCTTATTTAAAGACGCGCGTGAAGGTTACAGCGAGGCACAGATTGCCGCCAATGAGGTGAAAAATACCATCCTCAACCATAACGAATTTAAAACCTTTGCTAACACCGCCATTGATTTATTTCATGCTTGGAAAGAAGAGGAAGACCTAAAAGTTTTAGATGTTGGTCAAGCCCCAAAAGAAATCATCCATCGTATTTCTGAAAGTCTGTTAAGTACATTTACCGAAGCACCTTTGCTGGATAAATACGACATCTATCAAATTATCATGGATTACTGGGCTGACACCTTGCAAGACGATGTTTATGTCATCACTCAGGATAGTTGGCAAGCGGGCGAAGTTTTACGCGAACTGGTGGTCAATAAAGGCGACAAGTTAAAGGAAACTCCAGATATCATCATTAAAAAAGCCAAATACAAAGCAGAGCTTATTCCTCCTGCATTGATTGTGAATCAATTCTTTAAAGATGAAAAAGTCGCCCTTGATGAATTACAAGCGACTTGCGATGTCAGCACACAAGCATTAGAAGCATACATAGAAGAAAATGCAGTAGAAGATGGCTTACTGGCCGAAGCATTATCAGACGCGGGTAAAGTCAGTAAAACAACCGTGGCAGTACGTTTAAAGCAAGCTACAGACGCAGAAGAAGTGACAGCACTTAAAAAAGTAAAAAAGCTTATTGGAACAGAAGCGGCCAATAAAAAAACCGTTAAAGACGCGCAAGAAGCCTTAGATCAACGAGTGTTTGATCAATACCCTGCATTGACCATTGAAGAAATTAAAACCCTCATCGTCGAAGATAAATGGTTAGCGACTTTACAAGCCAATATCGTAGCTGAGATTGAGCGCATCACCCAACAGCTGGCCAATCGTGTTAAAACTCTAGAAGAACGCTACTGCATCCCAATGTCTGCTTTGATCGATAATGTTGCTGAACTAAGCGACAAGGTGGATGAGCACCTGAAAAAAATGGGGCTGGCATGGTGAGTACGATGACAGGCTTGGAGCTGAAAAACATATCAGAAGGTTACAAACTGACGAAAATCGGGCTAATACCGGAAGACTGGGATATTGTGGCGCTCGGTGATTATTCAAAATTTGTTACTAGCGGATCTCGTGGTTGGGCAAGATACTACTCAGGAAACGGGGCCTTGTTTGTTCGAAGTCAGAATGTCCGAGGTGGCCGTCTCGATTTCACAGATAGACAGTTTGTGAGCCCACCGAATGGGAGCGAAGGTAGTCGAACACAAGTTAAGCATAGTGACTTACTTATCACTATTACCGGCAATAGTGTAGGTAATGTAGCCCTCGTTGAGTATGAATTAGGCGAAGCTTACATTAGTCAGCACGTAGGGCTGGTTCGTTTGAAAGATACTATATATGGGCAATACATTTGCCGATTTCTGTCTCCTGGTTCGCCAGGTAATATGCAGATATGGGCTAGTCAATCTGGGCAGAGCAAGCCAGGGTTGACTCTTCGGATCTTACATGATTTTCGGCTGGCGCTACCTCCGTCCAAAATCGAATTAGAAAAAATTGTTAGGGCTCTCTCCGATGTTGATAGCCTGATCGTCGCCTTAGAATCCCTCATAGCTAAAAAAAGCGCTATCAAAACCGCTGCCATGCAGCAAATACTCACGGGTAAAAAACGCTTGCCGGGTTTTGCTAAGAAAAATAGTGATGCGACCCAAGCATCGCAGACTGATCAAAATACTGATTCCGCAATAAATTACAATGGCCAAACCGCCCCACGCCCTGGCTACAAGCATACGGAACTGGGTGAGATACCGGAGGATTGGGAGGTTGTTAGCTATGAAGAGTCATTTAAATTTCTTCCTTCAGCGTCCAATTCAAGAAGTGACCTAACGGAAAACGATGAGCTTTCATATATTCACTATGGTGATATTCATACACTGTGGGATATTAAATTAGATTTTTCGAAATCTAGTCTGCCTAAAATTTCACAGGAAAAAGTTGGTGGAGCAGTGCCAATAAAAGACGGTGATGTCATTATGGCAGATGCCTCGGAGGATTATGCTGGCATAGGTAAAAGCGTTGAAATTCAAGGGCTAGGCGATAGAAAAGCGATCTCAGGGTTACATACATTCTTGTTAAGAGATAAAGGGTATTTTGTTGACGGCTTTAGAGGCTATTTACATTTGATAAAAGCTGTTAAAAACAATTTTGATCGACTTGCAACTGGTTTGAAAGTATATGGGTTATCAAAAAATAGTTTAAAGGAGGTATTGCTCCTAGTACCTCCAAAGGAGGAGCAAACCGCCATCGCCAATGTTCTATCCGACATGGACACGGAACTCGACGCTCTTCAGCAACGCCTCAATAAAACCCAACAAATCAAACAAGGCATGATGCAGGAATTGCTGACAGGGAAAACGCGTTTAATATGATATGTGCCGATTGCGTTAAATTAGACTCATTAAAACTATTTATTAATCAGAATAGCAAAGTCGATGTTTGTGAGTTTTGTAAGGCGTCAAAGAAGTGCGTGGATAAAGAGCAGCTTTATTCATATATGGAAAAACAGCTATTTGAAGCGTTAACACCGACTGATGATCTTTCAAACTTTGAACAAGCAATGATTTATGAGTGTGGTTCGGATGAGCCGGCTGTCTATACGCTTTTTGACTTTATTCAGGACGCTGATGATATTGTTGATGAGAATGTGGCTGAGGAGTTTGTCAACTGGCTACCCGTTAAGTATCATACTGACGAGCACGGCTATGAAGCACTTTATGTTTTTGATGATGGCACCCTTGAATGTAATGATTATGCCCATGAATGGGAGAAGTTTGTTAAAGATATTCATCATGGTCGGCGTTTTTTTAATGAAAAAGCTAAGAGTTTCCTTGATTCGCTACTGTCAATCTTAGATCAAGGCGACAAGCTTCATACGGATGTTGTTGAGGTTATTGATTGTGATGCGCAGTTATATAGAGCAAGAATTGTTTCTGGTAAAGATCAGATAGAAGAAGTAAGTAATGATCCAGCCGCACAATTAGGGCCTGTCCCCGAAAAACTGGCTAGTAATCAGAGAATGACTCCGGCGGGAATTTCTGCCATGTATTGCTCTCTGGATAGGAATACCTGTCTTTGCGAACTACGGACTATTGTAGGGGATACTGCGATATCTGGAGAGTTTCGGCCTATTAAACCACTGAAATTATTGAACCTGTCTTCGTTGACGTCAGTGAGCTTCGTTGTGGGTGATTATTTGTCTGTTGATTGGCGTAAGCATACCCACGCGACTGAGTTTTTTAAAGAAATGGTCTACAAACTGTCCAGACCTCTGGGGCGACAAGATGAGCTAGGTTATCTCTCAACACAGGTGTTTTTTGAATACCTTCGGGTCAAGTATCACAAAGAGGTTGATGGTGTTCAATTTACCTCAGTTCAAACTGATGGCCAGGGCATAAATATAGCCTTGTTCCCAGAGTCTTCTGTTATTGGAAATCAGGATGATGTTGACCAGCATAGCGATACTTTCCCATTGGATAAGCAGGTACCAAAACTATATTACGTAGATAAGTCTTTGGTTTTCCATCGTATCAAAGCGGTTAAAATAGACTCGCATGATGAGAATAGTTCTGCTCCATATGTGATGGATGAATTAACTCGTAAAAGGTTATACCCAGGGACTAAAATTTAGTCGCCTGTTAAGACTGGGGCACGGAAAGACCGTTAATAATTAATATGGTGCAGATATATCAAGGATAAGGTATGGCAGATAATGAACTTTCGCTGAGGCCAATTAGCGCACTTCTAAATGAGTCGTTTTATATTCCGGCGTATCAGCGTGGGTATCGTTGGACAGAGCGTCAAGTGACTGAACTGTTGAATGACATTAAGGAATTTCAACAGCAAGCAGAAGAAGGCTCCAAAGACGCCTTCTATTGTTTGCAGCCCATAGTCGTTAAACAGCGCAGTGGCGCTTGGGAACTGGTTGATGGGCAGCAGCGATTAACCACCATTTTTATCATTCTCACTTATCTCAAAGATATCCTTACACTGCTAGATAAATCACGTTATCAATTAAGTTATGAAACCAGAGAGACCAGCGCAGAGTTTCTTAATCATATTGATGATGACCGTAGCGATGAAAATATAGACTTTTTTCATATTGTTGAAGCAAAAAAAGCAGTTGAACAGTGGTTTGAAGCACAAGATGGTACTTATAAAATTAAATTTGTACAAACACTACTCAATGACGATGACACCGGTAAAAATGTAAAAGTGATTTGGTATGAGATTAATGAAAACGAAGATGCTACGGCTGTTTTTACTCGACTAAACATGGGTAAAATCCCCCTGGTTAATGCTGAACTTGTCAAGGCGTTGTTTTTAAAATCAAGTAACTTCGACCGTGATGGAAAAGCCTCTAGGCACCTTCAACAACTCAATATTTCTCAGGAGTGGGATGCGATAGAAAAACGCTTACAAGATGATGCTTTTTGGTATTTTGTAAGCAATATTTCTATGAGAACTAATCGTATAGAGTTTGTTCTTGATCTGGCCGCCAGAAGCTTAAGTAGTGAAAACATTCTGGGCACAGGAAAATTGAAAATATTTCTTCAGTTTAACCATCTTTTTAACGAGAAAAATGCCGATGTTGTGCAAGAGTGGCTCAAGGTGAAGCAGTGTTTTATGACATTGGAAGAGTGGTTTAATGATCGTGCTCTATTCCATTTAGTGGGGTATTTGGTATCGCAAAAAGTAGCCATTGAGGAGATATTTGATTTAAGCGATTCTAGCCAAACAAAATATGAATTTAGACAAGCGTTAATTGAGCGTGTTTTTGAAAAATCATTTCCTAATAATGATTTTTCGGTACTATCTAAAGAGATGGTTGAAGCGGAGCTATCTCAGCTAAGTTATGACTCTGGCGCCAAACGACTGCGAGCAATTTTGCTATTGTTCAATATCGCAAGCCTGCTAGCCAACTCAATTACGAACTCTCGTTTTCAATTCGAAAAATTCAAGATAGACCTATGGGATATAGAGCACATACGTTCTGTAGCCACTGATATGCCAAGCGTTAAAGATAAGCAAAAAACTTGGCTAAGCAATGTGGTTGACTATATCTCTGAGGATAATACCATTACTGCCGAAGAAAGGTCGGTGAAAGATGCTAGTACTGCACAATTAATCAGGGAGGATGCAAACATATTATTAAAAAATGCGTCATTTGACAATGACCAGTTTGAAGCTGTTTATGAGCGAGTTATAGCGCTATATGACCCAAGTGGCGATGAAGATGTCGATAACTCTATTGGTAATTTAACTCTCTTGGACAGTTCAACAAATCGTAGCTACCAAAACGCCGTATTCCCAATAAAACGTTCTAGAGTTATTGCCCTCGACAAGCAAGCGACTTTTGTTCCTTTATGCACTAAAAATGCTTTTTTGAAATACTACAGTAAGCAAGTGGACAAAATGTTGTTTTGGGAAGCAAAGGATAGTCAAGATCATCAGTTAGCCATGGTTGATTGCATTTATGGCATTTTTTGTGGCAAAGGAGTGCACTAATGAATAGTGGTAAAAGCTTAACCTTTTATGGTTTATTTGACGAAGTAGACTACATCGAGATTCCCATATTACAGCGCGACTATGCGCAAGGAAGAATAGAGGAAAGTGAAGTCAGAACGTTGTTTTTGCGATCACTGTTTGATGCGTTAACAGTAGAAGGTAGTGGGTCACGACAACCTCTCGATCTTGATTTTGTTTATGGCAATTATGAAGATACTGAGAATAAGACTTTCTCGGTGCTCGATGGCCAACAACGTCTGACGACCTTGTTTTTGCTTCATTGGTTATTGGCAGTAGAAAATGGCCGGTTTGCCGATTTTAGAGAGCAGTTCATTACATCGGATGGTCGTTCTCGATTTACTTATAAAACAAGACCGAGTACTACCGAGTTTTTTAATGCGCTGACGGCTAAAGATTTCGTAATGAGTAAAACTAAAATAAGTGAGCAAATAAGAGATAGTCAATGGTTTTACTTGTCTTGGAAGCAAGATCCTACAGTTCAGGCTTGTCTTTGTATGTTGGACGCTATTCAGCAAATGTTTGCTGGGCGAATGGAAGGCTTGTTTGAAAAGTTAACTAATACAACTAAACCGTATATTACCTTTCAATTCTTAAACCTTCACTCGTTTGGTTTGTCAGACGAGTTGTATATTAAGATGAACGCTCGCGGAAAGCCGTTAACGGTTTTTGAAAACTTCAAAGCAAAGTTTGAGAAAGTCATTCAGTCTATTAAGCAGCCTTTACCTGATTATAAGTTGGATTTTAGCGAAAGAAGTGTTAATGGTTATGATTATTTTATTCACAAAATAGATACTGATTGGGCAGATTTGTTTTGGCCTTATCGGAATGTATTCTCAGGTGACAATACGTTTGATGATGAAATAATGAACTTCTTCCGGTTGATCATTGCTTATCAATATCTTTTGGATAACCAAGATTCTCCCATAGTCTTAGCTAGAGCTAAGAGTGATATTTTTGGTTTTTCTGGAAGTTTACGATCATTAACGTTATCGAAATATGAGGAACTAAATTGCTTTAATAAAAATTTAATTGTTCGCCTGATTGAAGTTTTAGATTTTATTTATTGTGAAGGTCTGGTAGACAACAAGATTAAACCTTACCTTGTAGATCAATATTATTACGCCGAAGAAAAAACGTTCAAGAAAGTTCTTTCTAATGCTGCTAGTTACGATGACAAATTACGCTTCTATGCTTTTTACACATACTTGGCAAAAAACAAAGACCACACGGACTTAAGTGCTTGGATGCGTGTTATCTACAATTTGATTGAAAACACTATCATTAATACATCTGATGAGTTCTATAAAGCGCTTTTTGCGATTAATGAATTGAGCCAATTTGATACGTCGATATTAGCTACGCTGAAAGGTGATTTTGAGTTTTCAGGATTCACTGGTGCTCAAGTATTGGAAGAAAAAATAAAAGCACACCTATTGCTGAAGTCGCACGAGTGGAATGATGTAATAGTTGAAACAGAGAAACACCCATTTTTTGATGGTCAAATCGGCTTTATCTTGAACTTTTCTGGCATCTTGGCATTCTACCGGGAACATAAACACTGTGATTGGGGTGACGAGTTTGACAAGCAGTATCTTAGTGATTTCAGAAAATATGCTTATTCAGCAGGTGAAGTCTTTAGTTTAATAAGATCAAGTTCCTCAACCATCAACTATCTTTGGGAAAGAGCAGTGCTTAGCAAAGGTATATATTTTACAGAAAAATCCGGTGATAAATTTAATTTGCTTAGCACTAGAGATACAAGAAATAATATTCCACGAGATCATAGTTGGCGTCGGTTATTGCGAATTGGCTCTTCAGTTATAGAGCAAAAACAAGCGTTTATTAAGGCGGTTATTGATGATATATCATTCGATTCTGAAAATATAGCAAGCTCTTTGGGATTGATTTGCGAAGCTGCGCTCAGCAGTCCCAAAATAGGTGGCTGGCGCCAAGCACTAATAAAGCACAAAGAGTTAATTGATTACTGTAATCAAGGGTTTATTACACGGAATAATCAAGAGGTTATTTTGCTCAGTGAATCGCGACGTAATCATTATCACAGCGAGCTTTATACAAAAGTATTAGAGCTTGAGTTGAAATCAAAAAAAGCTTTATTAGAACCCTTCTCTTTTATTGGTTACGAGCCAGTTAAGTCTCGTGACGATACTGCATATACGAGCATCAGTGGGTGGACATTTGGTGGTCAACGTTATTCCATAGAAGTCAGAAAGCAGGCTGCTGGATTTAATATTCGCTTCAAAGGAGGGATTCCTTCCAATTATGATGAGAAACTCATGGCAGTGCTTGATACGCAAGGGTTTGTTCGCGTAGAAAGTGGCGTTAGAGATACTGGTATTCATGGTCATTTTGCTCAAAACGAACAATGCGAAGTTAAAGAAGTTATTAGCAAGCTTGTTAGTTTATGCTCTGACATAAAGGAACTAAATGATGAGTAATGTTGGGCAAAAGGAGCGGGTCACTCAAAATCGCGTGGTTAAGTTTTTTCAAAAAGAACTGGAATATGACTACCTAGGCGATTGGCAAGACCGAGATAACAATCGTAATGTCGAAGAAGGCTTGCTGAGAAAATGGTTGCAGGGGCGTGATGTCAGTGAGGTGCTTATTGGCCGTGCATTACGTCAGCTTGATACCGCCGCAGCTCTTGGAGAGGGTAAAAAACTCTATGATGCCAATAAAGCGGTGTATAGCCTGTTGCGCTATGGCATTAAAGACAAAGAAGGCGCAGGAGAGCAGAACCAGACTATCTGGCTTATTGACTGGGGAAATCCAGAAGCAAATGATTTCGCTATTGCCGAAGAGGTTTCAGTTAAAGGCGAAAACAAGAAGCGCCCCGATATTGTTATCTACGTTAATGGAATCGCCTTAGGTGTGATTGAACTTAAGCGATCTTCAGTCTCTATTGGAGAGGGGATTCGTCAGAACCTGGATAACCAGAAGAAAGACTTTATCCGCAACTTTTTCACGACGATGCAGCTGGTCATGGCGGGTAACGATACTCAGGGTTTACGTTATGGCACCATTGAAACTCCCGAGAGATTCTATCTGGAATGGAAGGAGGTTGTTGTGAAGGAGTACGGTAACCCCCTTGATCATCAGATTAGCCGTATCTGTAATAAACAGCGCTTCTTAGAAATCATTCATGATTTCATTGTTTACGATAGTGGCACAAAGAAAACCTGTCGGCATAACCAGTATTTTGGTGTTCAGGCTGCTAAGCAGCATATGGCGGATCGCAAAGGCGGGATTATCTGGCATACACAGGGCTCTGGTAAGAGCTTGACCATGGTGTGGCTGGCTAAGTGGATTCGAGAGAATGTTCCGGATGCACGTGTGCTGATTATTACTGATCGTACTGAGCTGGATGAGCAGATAGAGAAAGTGTTTAAAGGGGTTAATGAGGATATATACCGCAGTAAGTCCGGAGCTGACTTAGTGGCGATCTTGAATGAGACAAATCCGTGGCTGATGTGTTCTTTGGTGCATAAGTTTGGGCGTCATGGCGATGTTGAGGGCGCTGAAGGTTTTATTGATGAAATAACGAAAAGCCTTCCTCGTGATTTTAGTGCCAAAGGTGAGCTGTTTGTTTTTGTCGATGAGTGTCACCGCACGCAGTCGGGTCGCTTGCATGAGGCGATGAAGAAGATTCTTCCTGAGGCGATGTTTGTTGGTTTCACTGGTACACCTCTATTGAAAAAGGACAAGAAAAAGTCCATTGAGGTATTTGGTCCTTATATTCATACCTACAAGTTTAATGAAGCAGTTTTAGATGGAGTGGTATTGGATTTGCGCTATGAGGCGCGGGACATTGACCAGCATATCACTTCTCAAAAGAAGGTAGATGAGTGGTTTGAGGCGAAGACCCGTCAGCTTTCACCTTTTGCTAAAACAGAGCTAAAGAAAAAATGGGGCACTATGCAAAAGGTGCTATCCAGTAAATCTCGGCTTGAGCAGATCGTGAACGATATCCTAATGGATATGGAGACCAAGCCGCGCCTAATGGATGGCAGGGGTAATGCCCTCTTGGTGTGCTCCAGCGTGCATCAGGCCTGCAAGATCTATGAAATGTTTAGTAAGACGGACTTTGCGAATAAGTGTGCGATTGTTACCAGTTACAAACCGTCGCCAGCGGGTATTAAAGGCGAGGAGACAGGCGAAGGTAAAACTGAGAAGCTGGCGAAATACGACATCTATCGGAAAATGTTAGCCGATTACTATGAGCAGCCTGAGGATGATGCGGCCAAGCGGGTTGAGGAATTTGAGAAAGAGGTAAAACAGCGCTTTATCGATGAGCCAGGTCAAATGCGATTGTTAATAGTGGTGGATAAGCTACTAACAGGTTTTGATGCGCCTTCGGCTACCTACCTCTACATCGATAAGCAGATGCGAGACCATAGCCTGTTTCAGGCCATTTGTCGGGTCAATCGATTGGATGGTGATGATAAAGAGTATGGTTACATTATTGACTACAAAGACCTATTTAAGTCTTTGGATAAGGCCGTTAATAATTATACGGAAGGCCCTTTGGATGGATACGATGATGAGGATGTGGCGGGGTTATTAAGAGATCGTCTAGTGCAAGCCAAGGAGGATTTGGATAATGCGTTGGAGGCCGTGAAGGCGCTGTGTGAAACAGTCAGGTTGCCTCGTGATACGCAGGATTATTTGAATTATTTCTGTGGTAATACTGACCAAAAGGATGCCTTGGCGGAGCGAGAGGCTTTAAGGGTAGCGTTATACCAAACTACCGGAAAACTATTGCGAAGTTATGCCAATATCGCTAATGAAATGCTGGATGCCGGTTACAGTGCCGCATATGTAGTTGCTATTGCAGAAGACGTAAAGCATTATGAAAAAATGCGAGACGAAGTGAAGTTAGCCAGTGGTGATTATCTCGATATGAAGCGCTTTGAGCCTGCGATGCGTCATTTGCTGGATATGTATATTCGGGCAGATGACAGTGAAGTCCTGATGGATTTTGAAGAGTTGGGGTTGATAGAGCTCATTGTAGAGAAAGGAGATGACGCTCTAGATGACTTACCTGATGGCATTAAATCGAATCCGGAGGCGATGGCCGAAACGATTGAAAATAATATGCGTAAAACCATCATTGATGAAAATCCGGTTAACCCTAAGTACTACGAACGCATGTCGGAGTTATTAGACGCGTTGATTGTGGAGCGACGTGAAAAAGCTATCGATTATCAGGAGTATCTTGAGCAAATAAAAGCGTTAGCCAGAAAGGTGGTGAAGCCAGGAGGAGTCTCTTCACCATACCCCTCAAGTATGGATACGTCAGCCAAGCAGGCCCTGTATGACAATCTAGGCAATGATGCGTTGCTAGCGACTAAAGTAGATACGGCTATTCGCTATACCAAAAAGGCTGATTGGATCGGGGACCGGATTAAGGAGCGAGAGATTGCTCTTGCCGTGCGAGAAGAAACTGCTGGTTATGAGGTTGATCTTGAAGAGATCTTAGCTATCGCTAAGAATCAAAAAGGGTATCAATAGGTGATGTCCAATACGAATGAGACTGCCGTCACGGCTCGTTCATTGATGACCGTGGGTGGCATTGATGTTGAGGTGGTACGTAAGGAGATTAAGAATCTACACCTGAGTGTGTTGCCGCCAGAGGGTAAGGTCAGAGTTGCTATCCCTCTGCACGTGACGGACGAGCGTGTACGCGCAGCTATCGTTTCAAAACTTGCCTGGATAAAACAGCAGAGAGAAGAATTCGCCAAGCAGCCTCGGCAATCTGAGCGGGAGATGACTAATGGAGAAACCCATTATTTTCTTGGGCGGAGGTATCGTTTAGAGGTCATTGAGCAGATTGGTAAACCTTTTATTGTGATTAAAGGCACTAAGCTGCAATTAAGGATCTCAAATGGGTCTGATCTTGATAAGCGTTTACAGGTATTAAATGAATGGTATCGAGAGCAACTGAAAGAGCGATTGCCAGGGCTACTAGATAGCTGGCAGCAAAAAATTGGCGTTGAGGCTCAATGCTGGGGCATCAAGAAAATGAAGACCAAATGGGGTAGCTGCAACATAGAGGCTAGGCGAATTTGGTTGAACTTGGAGCTGGCTAAGAAGCCTCCGGAGTGCCTTGAATACATACTTGTCCATGAGTTGGTTCATCTATTGGAGCGGCAGCATAATACGCGGTTCAGGGACTGTATGAACTTATATATGCCGAATTGGCGCTTGCATCGTGACACGTTGAATACTTCGCCATTAGCGCATGAAGAGTGGGAGTATTAACACAGTTGTTCCTGTAACCATAACTTGGCCGAACTATGTAACCATAGTTTGTCCGGGGTTGGCCTTTGGGGGCGGTCGAGGCAAGCTTTATACCGGCTTCTGACGCTTTAATGCCGACATTAAGTAAAAAGTGAAATTCTTGCTACCCAGATAGTCCGCTGTGTTTTTTGAGTTCAATCGGTCGATGCAACACACGTATAAAACCTCTCAGCAGGTGTCTCGTAGTCTAACGTTTTTCTAGGTCGTTCGTTAAGTCGTCTAGCAACTTGATTCAGTTTATTTTGACTATACCCAGAAAGATCAGTTCTTTTAGGAAAATATTGTCTTATCAAACGATTAGTATTCTCGTTGGTTCCTCGTTGCCAAGGTGAACCAGGGTCACAAAAATACACATCAATATTTGTCTCCATTGTAATAGTCTTGTGAGCAGCCAGTTCAGGTCCTCTGTCCCAAGTTAAGGATTTGTACAACTCATCAGGTAACTTGTTTGCGTGCCGAATTAATGCAGCGATAACGGTAGCTGTTTTACTATCCGCAATTTTAAGGAGCATTAAATAGCGTGAGTGGCGCTCTACCAGAGTTGCAATATAACTATTCTTTGAACCCTCAATTAGGTCGCCTTCCCAGTGACCAGGTACAGCTCTGTCCTCAATTTTCGCAGGCCTTTCTGCTATCGGGATTGCATCCACAATTTTCCCTAGCCGTTGTCCTTTTAGGCTGGAATACTTAGATCTTCGCATTATGCGTTGAGTTCTTAAGCACCGCTGAAGTTCCTTCTTTAATGCACCTCTGGATTGAATATAGAGAGTTCTATATATGGTTTCATGAGACACTTGTAGCTCACTCCTTTGAATGTGAGAGGGTATCAACATCAATATGCCCCTACAGGATTTGGAGCTTCCGGGTGGTTAGTCTTTTACGTGAACAAATTTCAAAATTAAAGCCAGAACGCCGTCGTATTTATAATCAGTGAATAAAAGTTTGAATAGGAAGAAATGCTGGATTATCTGTGTTGGAATGTCGCTAGGTGTGGCAATAACGGATCAGGGAGGTTACCAGGGGGCTTTCTCCACAACGTAACCAGTGTGGTGTATTACCACTTTGAATGTTCCAGTTGTAACAGTGGGCCTGAATTTCCATATTAGACTTCGATATTATGTTTCCTTTCTGTATCTGCGGATTGGGTGATTTTTCCCTCGAAGTCTATTTCTGCCATATGCACTCCATTCTTATTCAAAACTTCAAACCTTCCATGTGCGACATCAACCGAAATAAAGAGCTCAAGATTATTGCTAAAATAGATATCCCTGATAGCACTGGGGTTTGAGTTTTTAGAGCTTAGCCTTCTATCATATTCGTAACCATTTGAAGTGGCTATTAGTTTACCAGTCTGGCGGATAGCCTCAATTTTCTTGCTTGGAGTCTTATAGTCAATCTTGTATAGTTCCCAAAATAAGGGTGGCACTACTTCATGAAATGCCTTAATTTTTGGCAGGTATTCGTGATCGCCGCCAAGTTGCCTGTTTACCCAATTTCTAATAAAGGAGGCGCTGCGCTGAATTAACTTCCCAAAATCATTGAAATTTAATTTGGCCGAATTTATTATTGATATTTCCCTCTCACCGCTTACTATCTTAACCTCATAAGACTCCCAGTATTCAGTCGTATGTAAGGATAGAAACTTGGGGGAATCGTCGCAATCCAAGTAGTAGTCAAGGGCTTTGTAGGGCCTTCCGGATTCATGGCACAGATACTCAGATTCATAGTCCCCAATAGGCTTTATTTTCGAGGTAAATATTGACAACAAAATACCCCTTATTTCAGAATCCAAACAGTTGCTTAGTAACTCTTTTATAGAAATATTTCCGCCATAATTTTCATTTGGTTTATTGATCGGAGAGCAAAGGCATATTTCAATGTTTGGATTGTTTTTTTCCTTATTAAGGAAAGTATACAGGCCTTCATATATTTCCTTGGTTAATTCATCGCAGTCATCAAATGACAAATGGTTTAAATAGATCATAGAAGTTTAAAGAGCGAGCTCTCCCATTCATCAAAAAAATCTTTAGGAGCATGGCGTATTTTTCCGTCATCAAATAGTTCTACCTTATGTATTTTGGAGCTTAGGGTTTGAGTCGAGCCTGTGCCTGATAATTCTTTCGCTATATACAGGGTGTTTGTTTCATCGGTACCTATGACCCCATCTTTAACTGCTAGTCTAACGCCATTAAAAAAATGATCGCTATGGGTTTCAACAAATATCTGAACGCCATTTGCTGCAGCAATCGCAGTTAAATAGCCGAGCTTAGTCTGTCCTTTGGGGTGTATATGAGCCTCTGGGTTCTCAATACATAGAATCGTATTTGCACTACTAGAAAGCAGCGCCGTTATTATTGGGAGCACATAACTGATGCCAAAGCCAATGTTCTTTGGTGTTAAGTTAGAAATTAACGAGTTGCTATAATAGGAGGCGGACATGCTTGCTGCTCGCAAATTTAGATCTTTCTTAAAGTCGAGGTTTACTCCGGGTGATATGTCCTGCATCCAAGCATTAACATTGGAAATGATTGAAGACGACTTTCCAGCATGGTTAAGAAGATTTGGGTTTTTTAATTTTTCGATAGGTAGGTTTTTTCCTCCGTGTGAGTTCAGGAAGGAAACAGCGTTCTGACCTTTTGAACCCAAACTCCATTCGTCACTTTCAAATTCTGTTGAGTCTGAATTATAGATAAATTCAGCCCCAATACGTTCAGCAGAAATGTACTTCAAATATTTTTTACAATATGCTATTTCCTCCAAGTTTCCTTCAATGTCTACCTTTGGAAAATCACTTTCTAGATTTTTTTCTGGTTCTTGGACTGAAAGTTTAAAAGTGCTTTCTGTACCTGAAGTTATGAGACCGTATGTTATAAACAGTTCATCGTCATTGTTAAAGTTACAGTAAATGTCTTTGACAGACCCTAACGAGAAGTGGTCGCCATTTATTGAAAGTCGCTTTGAATCTTTATCTAGGTGGCATGGGGCGTTGATTGCATTTATGATTGTTGACTTTCCAGAGCTGTTGATTCCCGTAATGATATTGAGATTTGAGAATTCTATTCTCTCATGTATAAATGACTTGAAATTATGGAGTTCAATATTTTTAATCATTTTTCATCCTTAGTACAGATTCTGCTTTATCCATTCTATACTTAACGTTATCAATTCTGCTAGTAGCACTGCTAATTGACTTTATGAATCTATCGTCATCAAATATATTTTGAAAAAGTTCCAATACGAGCACCTTGTTCTTGCGGCACCTGTCTCTATCGTCTTTGTTTAGTTTTGAGGCGGCATAAACAAAGCTATCCAATATTCCTTTGTTTAAGATTTTCCTTTCGTTTTTTGCATTTACAAAAAAATATTCACCGAGTACTTCTTGGCAGAAATCAAGGTTTTTTTCCAATTCCCTGTATATCGAGTCTAGCTTTTTCTTGTTTAGTTTGCTAAATGTTCTAATTGAATTGTCTAGGAATTTTTTAAGGTCACTGCCTTGTGGGTATCTTGTATAACCAAAACATGAAAAAGCGAATAACCTAAGAACCATCTGTTGACACTCCATTCTTTCATCTTTGATGTGGATGCCTCTAGGTGAAATTATTTTATCTACGGCACGCTTTAATACTTCTATAGTGTAGCCTTGATATAAGGCATGCCGAACTTCCTGTGCTTTTAGAGGTAGATTGGTTGTGTTTATTCGCTCAAATATTCGGTGCTTTACTTCGAAGGGCGTGTCAGGAGAAACAATATGTAATTGCAACTGAGAAGAATGGAAGTTTCTTATTAGGTGCCTAGGTATGGATTCAAAACCCAAGCCATTCAGTTCAGGAAAGAAGTCCATATCAGTAAGAATCAGTTTGTTGCTTTTTTCATTGTCAGTGCAAAAGCTCTTTAACGTCGATAGTCGCTGCAAACCATCGATTATTTCCCAGGCCTCGTTCTTGGCTATCTCATTAAAATAGAAGGGGGGGATTGGAAGATCAAGAAACATGGATTCGATAAATTTACTCATTCTGCTCGCTGACCAAAGGTCACTAGATCGCTGGAAATCGGTAGCTAGGTTTATTTCATTATGTTCAAGCATATCCAGTATTTGGTGGCAACTGAAATTGGCTTGTCTTACGTCAATTTCAGAAGGGTCGAATGTAAGATGTGACTCACTTACAGCTTTGTCATACAGCTCTATAAATTCCATCAGTAACCTGTAGCTCTTTCAAGTGACATATAGGGATGTAATCTACCAAGAAATTTGCCCTGTATGTAAAATAATTATGGGGCTCCATTTTACATAGAACCATCAATGGGTAAAGGGCTAGGTGCTCTAGCTCGAATGTTAGACTCAATTTGTTGTTTTATACTAATTTGCTATTGTGGAGGATGCTCTTCGGCAGGTGGGCTTCAGAGTCAACCCTGGTGGTGAAATAGCGTGGGGTTCGGTACTTTTAGATTCCTATAGACCTCAGCATCAAGCAGTCTATTTCTTTGAATTCATTGGACTGTAGCTTGTAGGGGACGCTAGGTATCGGGAGTAGCGACTTTAGAACCGGCTGCCGGTTTAATTACACTATAAGGCGGGTTCAGCGATGGTGCGTTAACCACTTGCAAGGGGCTCTCACTGAATGCGTGCCCTTTTTCGTGGAAACGCCGCACTGTTAGACGGTGACCTTCTAAGATACCTGCCATATGTACATGGTTAAAGTGATGAATAATCATTAAGATTAATCAATCTAATAAGCCCTATAGAACAGGTGAGTCAGCAATCCACGCAATATGGATAAGGGAATCTGTGATATTATTAGGGCTGTAGGGCTAAGTTGTATTTCTATAATTGACCAACCTGGGTCGCGATAAGAATAAGGTCTTGATTACATGCAACGAAAAGGCTAAAGGACGGCGTATATTGTGGCTCTAAAGTAGCTGAGATATAAAGAATAAATAGGGTTCTGGAGGGTGTTAAATGAGGGCTGTGGATACCGGTTCTTATTGTGAACGCTACATATCCACTGTTAAATGACATGTTTCTCAGGGAGAGTGAAGTTGGAAGAATTGAGGGAAGTACGGGATAATTGGTATGCAGCCTACTTCGCGGCAGATGTTGATTCGCTAAAAGAAATCGAATTGCCTGATTTTAAGGTGATGTCACAGCAAGGGATTGAGTCGTCTAAAAGTCGATATGATGCCATCATGAATGCAAACTCCTCTGGAAATTGGTACAAACCAAGCGCTAGACGGGAAGAGGAGTCAGTGACATTTAACCAACATGGAAATGCTTGCTAAGTAATTGGAATGGGCAGGATCACTGCAAAAGGCATAGTTTTGGCAGAAGTGGTGTTTAGCGAACTATGGGTAGAGAATAGTGGAAAATGGAAGGTTCAAAGCTTACATATCTCGAATCACCAGGAAAGCATTTAACAATGACAGTCAAGGCGACCCTGAAAAATACGAGCGCCTGCTGTAAACGTTGTATATGAGTGTCCGCTTTAACGTGTTTTAACCCTCCAATTTCAATATTACGACTGTCGGCTTTATAAACACAGCGGACTATCTGGGTAGCAAGAATTTCATTTTTTACTTAATGTCGGCATTAAATCGTCAGAAGCCGGTATAAAGCTTGCCTCGATCGCCCCCCAAAGGCCAACCCCGGACAAACTATGGTTACATAGTCCGGCCAAGTTATGGTTGCAGGAACAAGAGTTTATTCTAGGTGGTGGGCTGCACAATAAATCGTCAGGTGTGGCTGTGCTCGGAAGTGATTTTTACATAATTTTGTTATCTAAAGAATGTTCAAGCAGATCTATTGCTTCATGCGGGTCTGCACCTACTGCTCGGCAGTATTCGAGCAATTCCATAATATCTATCCGGCGCCTGTCTTGCTCAAGCTTGCCTATCACGGAGTGGTGGCGCTGCAATATTTCAGCTACAGCCCTGATTGACAGGCCTTTAGCCTCACGCTTTTGCTTCATCCAAGAGCGAAGGTCTTTGTATTCTTTTGAGTAGGAGGATGGTCTCATTGTCACGATGATAGAGACAGGGTAGAATGTCGCGAAATTCGAGACA